>CDYK01033749.1_pt1 | contig 96846 bp, 84 predicted proteins | sample 554841 | NCBI WGS metagenome assembly CDYK01 (sample SAMEA3182102, study PRJEB8094) | gut metagenome | biome: human; feature: gut; material: Stool; isolation source: human stools | place: Canada | collected 2013-02-18
GTGGAGGGACAGCATGAACCGCTGATTGACCGCATGAGCTTTGACATTGTGCAGAACAAGCTGAAATCCCGTCAGCGTCCGGGGCAGACCAATGAAATCAGCCTGTTTGCCGGACTGTTAAAATGCGGCGAGTGTGGGAAGTCGCTGACGGTACGCTACACAAACGCAAAACATCCCCAGCGGATTTATTCCTGCAAGACCTACAACGCCTTTGGAAAAAACCACTGCACCCAGCACCGGATTGATTATGACACCCTTTACAGCCATGTGCTGCGGAAAATCCGGGAATGTGCCAGAGCTGCCCTGATGGACGGGGAAGCGGTTGCCGACCGCCTGACCAATACCTGTGAAGCAGAGCAGCGGGAACAGCGGGAAGCAATGGAACGCTCCCTTACAAGGGACGAAGAACGGATTGAGGTTCTGGACAAAATGGTAATGCGGCTTTATGAGGATATGATTGCAGGGCGTATCAGTGAGCAGAATTTCAACACCATGTTGGAAAAGACACAGACCGAGCAGACGGAGCTTAAAACCAGAGTGTCCGAGGGCAGAAAGCGGCTGTCCGATGAAATCCAGCTTGCCAATGACGCAAAACAATGGGTGGAAGCCATTCAGGAATATGCCAACATCACAGAGCTGGACGCAGCCACCCTCAACCGCTTAATCAAAGAAATCGTCGTGCATGAACGCATTGACGAAGATAAAACAAGACACATTTCTATCGAAATTCATTTTAATCTCAAACCCATCCCGGAGGTGGAACAGGTCACTGCCTGACCTGTCCCGCCGGGACGGTTCTCTTAACAACACCATATAGATTTTTTGTACGCCGCCGCCCGCCATCGAGCAGAGTTTTACACCTAATTGGGGATAAAACAGCTCATGACACATGGTTGCCGGTTTTTCCATGATGTACATGACATCATTGTAATTTGCCTCCATGGAAAACGGGAAATAATAGCCACACATATACATCTGACACATGAAATCCGAGAAAAACATAGCCTTCGGCCGGGGATAATAACCATCCAGCTGGTCATACCTTTTCCCCAGGCTCTGCATCACATCGATGGCTTTATCCTCCATATCCACCGCATTACCCCGGCTGTCCACACCACCCGAGTACACCACGGCACCACTGTCATCCCGTTCCATGACCTCACTGAGCTCATTACAGTGCCGGACGATATCATTGTAGATCCGAAGCAGTTCCTCCGTTCGTTCCTGTGTTGTCTGCTCCTGCGCTTCCTCTTCACCGAAATATTTCTCCGAAAATGTAGACCCATGATAGATCATGGTACAATTCAGCGTCATAATGGCAAATACGGCAAGCAACGTCCATGCAAAAAAACCAAAATATCCCTTCACTCCCCGGCAGTACTTTTCCGAATGTCTGCACGCCGAAATCAGCAAACTGCATCCCAGCACAACCGCAGCAAGCACCACCAGAATCCCTGCCACAATCATCCATTCGCCCACGGAAAAGGGAAACAACCCTGTAATCCTTCCGTAGGTATTGACCCAGATTGGGAAAATATAATCAATATAAGCATCGCTGAGGCTTCTGCTGCTCCAGGCAACGACCTGAAGCAGTAAAAGAACTGCAACGATGCTTAAATAAATTCGAAAACTTTTCTTATGGGATTTCTTATTCTCCATAGTACTCCTTAAGTGGCTTCCTCTTTTCCCACCTTGATCCTGGTCTTCTTCCAGATGCCACCGCGGTACAAAACATACAGGATCAACGCAGAAATGCCATTACTGATCACCACGGAATACCAGACACTGCGCACGCCCATATGCAGGACGCTCTCGCAGAACCACAGTGTCAGGAAACGGAATACCCACAATCTGGTCACATCGATGGCCATGGTCACCTCCGTATGGCCGGTTCCCTGGAACAAACCGGAGGTCGTATTGTATATGCCATTGGTAAAGCACCAGAATGCCATAACACTTAAAAAGTCCGCTGCCATGCCCACGACTTCCGCATCCTTAGAGAAGATCCTGACAATAGCCGTGGAGATCATATCTCTTGATAAAATCATACCACCTATGAACAAAAATACAACCGATATCCACATGGAAAAACGATACCCCTTCTCTGCACGGTCCGACTGCTTTGCTCCCATGTTCTGCCCCACGATGGTGGCCGTTGCCGAGCCGATGGCATTGGAGGGCAGCGTGATCAGTCCATTCACTTTGTTGCCGATGCCATAAGCCGCCATGGCTTCCGTCCCGTAGACAAACACGTTTTTACTCATCAGCAGAAATCCCAGCTGCATGGTACTTCCGCCGATAGCGGTAGGCAGACCGATCTTAAGGATCATTCCCAGTTTTTCCTTTTGTAAACGCATGTATTTCCGGTTCAGGCAGATATCATTTTCCTGTCTGCACAGAAGTCCAAAAGCCACTATGGCCGGAATCGCTTTTGCCAACAATGTTGCCAGTGCCGCTCCTGCAGTCCCCAGATTCAGAATGATCATGAAAAACGGATCCAGGAACAGATTCAGCGTGATGCCACCCAGATTCAGAAACATAGGGCGTACCGTATCTCCCTGTGCCTGATGTACTGCGGAAAAAATGTTGACCATATATAAGAATGGCATATCCCAGATGACTACACGCAGGTAGACTCTTGCATAATACGCAGTTCCTCCGTCTGCTCCCAGCCAGTTCACAATCGCCGGTGTCCCCAGAAAACAGAGCGTAGCACAGACCACCGCAAATCCCATGGCACAGGCGAAAATCTGGTTTGCCATGGATCTGGCATCCTCTTTTTCCCCAGCGCCGATATACTGCGCAATGAGGACTGCACCGGCCACAGTGATGCCGCTGCCGAAATTCGTAATAATATTCTGCATCGGTGTCACAAGATTGATCGCCGCCAGTTGCTCCGTGCCGATCTTCCCCAGCCAATAAGTATCCGTCAGGTTATACATTGTCTGCAAAAAGCTGTTGATCACTACGGGAATTGCCAGAGACAGGATCGCTCTGATCAGATTTCCGTGCAATATCAGATCCGGATTATATTTTTTAGCCGTTTTCATCGCCATCACTCCTAAGTTGTTCTTATCTATGTCTTTCCAAATCTAAGTCGTATTATACGTCAATTTTTCAGTGGTTTCCACGGAGATTTTAGGGTTATATGTATTAAAACACTTTTTTATTATCTTTTTTATTTACATCATGGAAAGGCGCATCGCCAGACGGCAATGCAGATTCTTGTGCAGGCACAAATCAGTACTTGGCTCATCGTATACGCAAAAAATCCCTCCCACGGCATCTGCCTGCGGAAGGGATCTTATTCTTAATTCTGCGGTCAGGATCAGACTTATTTGATTACAAGGCTGCTCCAACCATCGCTGGGGATCAGAGAGATATAGGTCTTACCGGTATTGATCTGGATCTCCTCACCGGTCTTCGCATCATAGTAATGTGTGATAGCATTCTCGGAAGACTTGGTCCAGGTAACTTCGATAGCCTTACCCTGAGTAATGTAGTAACCGGAGCGTCCGGAGTCGATGGCATTGTAGATCAGGTAGCCTTCACCCAGTTCTGCAAAAGTGGTATCCTGCAGAATAACGTTCTCGAAAGTGAGCTGTGCATTGCTGTCAGCATCCTTGTGTGCAGAACCATACTCATAGTAATCATAGGTTCCGGTCTCTTCGTTGTACTTCAGAGTAGAACCGTTGTGCTTGAAAGGAAGCTCAATGGTAGTAGCGCTGATAGCATCACTTCTATCATCAAAGGTAACTTCTCCGTCTGCAAATTTGAAGTGAGGTCCCTGATAGTAATCATTGTAAGTAGTGGTATACTTGGAATTTGCAAAACGCTGCTTCAGACCGTCATAGGTCTTGCCCTTCTGGCTGTTGGTATAGGTATCATAAGTAATATACTCGGTAAACTCAGTTGCCTTACCATTGTTGAAACGGGCGAAACCACCACTGAAGTTAGCGGAATAATCTTTTGCTACCCAGTCATTGATGAAGTAAGGGCCACCATCATGGCAGAGAACTGCGTTCCACTCAGCTGCCAGCATGAAGTTGGTAGGACGTGCACTACGAATACTACCCAGCTGCTCGATCTTCTCCCAGTCCTTTACGACTACCATGAAACGTGTAATTCTGTCGTTCAGAGTACTGTTCATGATCTCATATACAACATCTGCATCTGCGGTGCCGAAATGAGGCAGTGCGGTTCTCTCGTTATCTACCATTACCGCGATGGGACGCTGATCCTTCAGATCCTCATCGATCCACTCGTTGGTAAGTTCGCTGCGATAGGAGTGCTCCGGTGCAACTTCATCTGCGGAAGACTCAGTTGCGGCAGGCTGCTCTACCTCCTTGGTATCGGTAGCAATAGGCTCTGCTTCTACGGTCTGGATCGGAGAAGAGATCGGCTCACTGTTTCCACAGCCGGTCAGAACGCCTACTGCAATTAAAATTGCTGCAAGTACTTTCTTTTTCATGAATGCTTCCTTTCATCTGTTTGTTCTATCCGGTCTCTCGACCGACACTCTAGAATACATTGTATCCCTAAAGTCCTATGTTTGTCCACCGAAAATTCTTAAGATTTTCTTGAGATTTTCTTTCATAAAAAATGACACCTGGCAATTATATGCTGGTGTCATTTTTGTTTTCTTTATTATTCCTTTACTGCTCCGATATTTACACCCTGTACAAAATATTTCTGGCAGAATGGATAAATGATCATAAACGGCAGGATTGCTACGATAACTGATGCATTTTTTACTGTATTTTCTGTAGCTCCTTCTATCGCTGACGGCAGATCACTTCCCATGATCAATGCACGCAGCTTCATCTGGAAGTTATACAGATTTGAATTCGTGATATACAGCTTATAATTGGTGTAATCGTTCCAATATCCTACCGCATACATAAGTCCGATAGATGCAAGTGCTGCTTTCGACAGCGGTAATACAATCTTGTACAAGATCCGGAAATGTGAACAGCCATCAATCTCTGCCGATTCCATCAGGCTCACAGGAATTCCTTCAAAGAAATTCTTCATCAACACCAGATTGTAGACATTTATGGCAGGCAGCAGAATTACCCCCCACAGATTATTTGTCAGATGGAAATCCTTCATAACCAGATAAGTCGGGATCATACCTCCATTAAATATCATTGTAAACAGCAGTACATTGGCAATAAATGCCCGCCCCGGCATCTTCCACTGGATCAATACATACGCTCCCAGCACAGAGATCAGCAGTCCCATGACCGTACCCATAACAGTAGTATAACAGGAGATTAGAAACGGTCTGAACATCGTCGGATTGGTAAAAATTGATTTATACCCTGCGAACCCGAACTGCTCCGGAAACAACTTCATACCATAAGCCGTCTTCAGATCAAAAGAGTCCACCAGTACTTTATATACCGGGATAATCATCACCAGCGAAAATACTGTAAATATTACGATCAATACGATATCAAAAATTTTCACTTTCTTTTTCATCATACAATACCTCTTCCTCTCGTCTTATGGCTTACTCTGTTACATACCAGCACCAGAATACAGCTTATAATAGAGGAAAACATACCGACCGCTGTCGTATACCCATAATCCGGAATTGCACCGGAGTTAAATGTCTGCGTATAGATATAAGTCTGCAATACATCCGATACCTTGATAACGGCATCATTCTGTAATACAAAAACTGACTCAAACAAATTCATAACCTTCGCCAGATTCAATACCAGTACCGTCACGATTGTATTGTTCAACGCAGGCAGGGTAATATAGATCATCTTCTGGAAACGGTTTGCCCCATCCATCGACGCTGCTTCATATAATTCCGGGCTGATTCCCGCCAACGTTGCCATGAAAATAATCGTTCCCCAGCCCGTATCTTTCCAGACATTAATTATGTAATACGAAAATCTCCACCATTTCTGGTCTCCGAGGAAATAAATATTATCCGTGATCAAGTGTAATTTCATCAGAACATCATTGACCAATCCCGCGGATGTCGGAGACAGAATCATGGAAAATATGGATGCTGCCACTACCCAGGACATGAAATGCGGAATGTATACAATCGTCTGAAATACCTTTTTCAACTTTAAAAAAATCAATTCATTCAATAATACCGAAATAATAACTGCAGCACCGGTATTCAAAACCAGCTTTGTAATACTCAGCACCAACGTATTGCTGAACGCCTTCCAGAACCCCGGCATACTGAACATTTTTGCAAAGTGCTTTATTCCTATGAAGATTGGATCATTGATTCCTTTATATGTAAAAAAGGCATAACGGATACCAAACATAGGAAGATAATAAAATATCAATGCTGACACTAATACCGGTGTCGCCATCAGATAGACTCCCCTATATGCACGGGCGTGCTTGAACGCGGTTCCTCCAGGCGTCCTCTTAGGCAAAGTTTTTTCTTTCTCTTTCACAACGTTTACCCTCCGTTCCGGCTGCTCTATGTCAGCTATTCAAAAATCCCATATATTCGTTGTACTTTGTCTCTTCTGTTTTATTCATATGTATGGTCAGTCCATCCTCTGAGAAATAGAGACGTAAGCGGATGGATGCAACACTTTCTCCGATCAGCCAGCAGAAGATATACAGCGTATTTTGATCCATCCAGGCTCCGGAGGCAGCACATTTCTCCTTGTATATAGGGAACTCTCCCTCTTCCAGATGTCCGATTCCAAAGGGAAGCTGACATTCTCTTCCTTCTATTTCATACGAGAGTACTCCTTTTTGATCCTCCTCGGAAAAAGTTACGCCACACCATGTAAATCCATACTTGTTTCGGAGCAGCGGATATTTTTTTCCGAAATCTGCACAAGGTTTTCCTTCAAATACCGTAGATAACACTGGCAACGTTGTTTTCTCAACATCATTTTCCGGGGAATCATCCTTCAGCAGAGCTTCTCTCACTGCGGCAAGTATCATCTGCTCGGCTCCGCCCATACCCTGCGTATCTGCTGTCGTTACAACAACGAGATCCATTTCCGGAACTGCCAGCATTATCTGACCGCCCAGCCCCAGCATTGCAAAAGTCCCCTCCATCGGGATCCAGAACTGATATCCATACCAGCGGCCGTCGCCGTCGAGCTGTGTTGCTGTTCTCGGTTCTGTCGCTCTCGCTGCATAAGAACCCTTTTCCTGCTTTAACAGCATACAGCCGGTACGAAGAAGATCTTCGGGAGTAGCCATCAGGCCACTCCCTCCCATAGAGGTTCCAAAGGGATCCTCTATGATATAAGACTCCTCGCTGAAGCCAATCTGGCGCAGCAGCTTTTCTTTCAGATAATCCAACATCTTTTCACCGGTCAGTTTTTCTACCAGTGCACAGAGCGTATGGGAGGATGATGTATCGTACATAAAGAGAGTTCCGGGTCTGTGGGTGGGTTCTGTCTGGAAAAAGCTCCTCACCCAGTTCTCAGTTGTGCTGGTCTTGTTATAAGTTGTCATGTTGTAGCAGGTCTGCATTTTCAACATATTTTCTATCGTCATCTCTGCCAGCCAGGGATGCACTCTCCCAGGCAGATATTCCGGAAAATAATCACAGATAGGATCCTGCAGGGAAATTTTCCCTTCCTGCTCCAACAAGCCGATTGCCAGTGAAGTAAAACTTTTAGTCACAGAAAACATTCTCTGCAACTTATTACGGCAATAGGGTGCATAATATTTTTCAAACAATAGGTTCCCATGTTGTGCGATCAGCACACTGTGTAAAGGAATTTTTCTTTTTTCCACTTCTTTTACAAATTCCTGCATATTCTGTTCCGTCAGTTCTCTCATTTTAGCTGCCATACCATAACCTCCCATGCTGTCGCCTTTTTATTTATTATTCAGGGAATCTACGATTGCCTGAGACCATTCGGCTCCGCCTTCCTGTTCAAACCGCTTGTATCCCTCTTCCACAGAAACACCCTGTACCACGCAGTCCGCAATAATAGAGTTCTTCAGGCTGGTCAGATCGCCGTTATACTGGCTCATCATATCTGTTGTTACCGGCAGAGGTGCCGTCTTGTTATTGGCATTGAAGATTTCCATTGATTCCTCTGTATATTTCTTTACGGGAACCAGTCTTTCTGTCAACGGGCAGATATTGGTATCTCCCATAATAATGGTCGTATACTGTACTCCGGGCTGAGAACGCATCTCCAGCATATGGAATTCTCCATCCTGATATGTATTACCACATACTGTTTCTGCCTGTCTGGACCAATGAACGCCTTCTACTCCATAGATCCACAATGTTTCCATATCTCCATCATCAAAAATGCTTTCCAGGAAATATTTGAATACGCCTTCCGGATTCTTACAGGAAGAAGTAATCGCATATACCGGTGCACATCTCTGCCAGTATTTTCCGACCTCTGCGATAGGCGGCATAAATACCAGTTCGCTGTCCTGTCCATTCGCAGCCAGTCCAGCCGACAGCTGATCAGCCCATCCGCCTGCCCAGTAAGTAAATGCTCCGAACTCACCTTCCATGAATTTGGTACGGCAGTTGCTGGTCGCATTCGTCAGAGATTCCTTGTCGATATAACCCTTGTTGTAAGCATCCTGTAATCTCTTGATCGCTTCCTTCATGGAATCCTCGGTAAATCCATCTTTCCATACGCCATCCTCTCCCTGATAGAAAGAAGGATATGCATCCTGATAGAATTCCGGCAGATAATTGGTATAAGGAGCTTCATTTCCTACAAATCCGGCTGCGGATACACCAATGGTATTTCCATTGATACCGTCTCCATCCGGATCACCGTTGCTGAAAGCATCCAACATTTCCAGATACTCTTCGTACGTCGTCGGAATGTCCAGTCCACAATTATCCAGCCACTGTTTTCTGAGGAAAGTCATACATCCGCCACCTCCGCCAAGTGCCAGTCCGTACAGATGTCCATCCAGCATATTGCCTTCTACGACATTCACATCCGTATTGGGATTCTTCTTCAGCTCTGAATTGTTCCAGGCATCCGTCATATCCCAGAGAGCTCCCTCTCCTGCATATCCGGAATAATAGGAAGATCCAAGGATAACTACATCCGGCCAGTTCTCCGGTCCGCTGGCAAATGTCTGTCCCAGCACATCATAATAGGCATTGTGATCCGGCTGGATGACTTCCAGTTCGATTCCTGTCAGTTCTTCCCATTTATTGACCCATTCTTCCTGACCGTCTGCCAATGTCGCCTGGAAAGTTCCGTCTACCATAATCGTAATCTTTTCCGGTTTCTCTACATCATCTGCAACATCCCCGGCAGTATTTCCTGCCTGTGCATCGCTATCTGTCTTTCCTGTATCATTTCCCGTATTTTCCGCAGAGTTCCCACACCCTGTAAATATCATGGAACATACGGTAACCGCAACCAGTGCGACTGATAATAACTTTTTCTTTACCATAAATAACCTCCGTCCATATTCTGTTATCTTCTCTGTTGTTTCTTGTTTCTTATTTTGTTTTGTTTCTTTGCTGCTTGATTTGTTGATTATTGTCACTTCGGCGCCAGAAGTATCAATGTGCTTTCATTGTAACCGTCAATCTGCACAATTAATAGTCACATTATTCAAGATTTGATGTACATATTTTTCGTTATCCGGGGTTCATTTTTTATGTCAATGGTACACATTTTATTTTAAGGCAGCCCATTTCATTGCCTTTTTTGTCAATTATGGTACTATAATAATATCTTTCAGGAGGATTTTGTTATGAATTCCAGAAAAAATAAATACTTCATAAAATTGATAACATCCTACAGTCTGCTCTTGGTCATTGTGCTCATTCTGGGAATTGTTTTCCATTTTATTCTTTCGCATAATGTAAAGCAGGAACTATTGAATGAAAATATGCTTTCTCTTAAAAATGTATCCGAGCAATACAGCAACTGCTATGCAAATATTTATCTGATTTCCAAGCGACTGGCAAATAATTCCAGTCTTTCCCGCCTGGCGGAAGCCGATCAGGGGGAACGGGCGTTTTATTATAATGCCTATATTACCAAACAGGCTCTTATGGATATGTATTCTGACTATTCACTCCAGCCGATCCAAACCTACTATATCCATCTGCGTCATACAGACTACATAATCAGCTATAACGATTTTGAGAATCTCTATTCCTTTTATAAAAACAATCAAATGCTGGATCCCTCAAAATATGAGGAATGGAAGGGAACTCTGGAATCCTCCGACAATTATAACCATTTTCTGCCTCTTGACCGTTTTGCGACCGAATATACACCACACAGAAAAAACTATTGTTATGCTGTCTCTCTGCAGAATTATACCTTCAAAAATATCAATGCTGACATTATTTTTGAGCTGAATGCAGATTATATGCAGCAAATGGCGGACTCTGTCGATCTGATGAAGAATGGCTGCCTCATCATTCAGGACAGTAGCGCTGAAACTATGCTTACTTTCAGCAACAATGAAGCACTGTTGAAAAAAACGGATGCTTCTCTGCTTTCCTCGCTGGATTATTCCGAACGGGGATATTCCAGCACCGTATTTCAGGGTGTTCCCGTCACAGTGCTCCATACCTCCGCACAGACACCGAATCTGAACTATTACCTGATTGTTCCCACTTCCTCCCTGAAAGCACCGGGAAACGGACTGCAGCTGTTGTCTCTGTTCATTATCTTTCTCGGTGTCGTAGGAAGCTTTTTGATTATTGTGCTGTTGTCCAAGGCCAATTATAAACCCTATGAAGCAATGGAATGTCGTCTTCAAGAAGTTAATTTCAACCACGAAGAGCTTATGCGGTTAAATGAGTCCCAAAAGATCACCCTCCGCAATTATTATTTTGATCAATTGATTCATGGTACGATCCTGAGTGAGGAAGAAGCTGCGTATGCCCAAAATTATCTTTCCATTTCCGATAATGCCAATTCCTTTGCTATATTATACTGTAATGTCTACCTGGATACTTTGGAGCTAAATAATGACCCTCAGGGAATGATCAACATCCTCTCCCCTGATTATGCGGATGTTATTTCCGATATCCTTTCCAGTTATTTTATACATTCCTATATCATGCAGGGTTCCAAGAATAGTGTTTATACTATTTTATTATATGACAGGGAAGAGCTGGACAAAGTTGAAGATTTATTTTTACATGTCCATACTACGCTGTTGCAGGATTACAATATCTGGATTTATGGTGGCTTAGGCTGTACAACCGACACCATCTCCTCCGTCTGGAAATCGTATCGCCAATCCAAAGAGGCTGTAAAACGTGTCTCCAGCCCGGGTTACCTGTGTCTGTATCGTGAGATTTTGGAATTTCAGGATTCCTTCTTTTATCCTAACGAAGTGGCAGACCAATTATATAATTTTGTAAAATCCGGTAACTTCAAACAGACAAAAACAATTTTTAATTTTATAAAGGACGAAAATTTTAAGAAACGAAAACTTAATTCCAGACAAGTGAAATGGCTTTTAGAAAATATAGAAATTACCTTATTGAAAGTAATCAGGGATAATGACATTTCCTATGATGACTCAAGCTTAGCCGGTCTGTCCGAAGATTCTACCCTGGAAAATTACGAGCAGATTGCTCTGGAATTATGTGAAAAAAACAAGCAACCGGAAAACGACAACCGGCTGATTGTGCGCATTCAGGCTTATATTGATGAGAATTATGGGGATCCATCCTTATGTTTAAGCAGAATATCGGACCTGTTCCACATCTCCGAGAGTTACTTTTCCTTCCTTTTCAAAAAAACAGTAGGGGTAAACTTCTCTACGTATCTGGAACAGGTCCGCATGACGCAGGCAAAACATCTGCTGGAAACAACAGACATTAAAATAGCTGATTTATACGTGGCGGTCGGTTACAACAATCTGACTAGCTTCCGCCGTGCATTTAAGAAAAAATACGGTGTAGCACCCAATGCCCTTCGAGAATAACTACTTATTCTTTTTCGGTTGATTTCTCGCGCAGCACTTCTTCAAACCGATCGATAGGTACCGGTTTGGAATAGTAATATCCCTGCTGCCAGGTAGATCCAAACTGCTCGATATAGTCGCTGACTTCCTTATTCTCAATACCCTCAATGCAGGTCTCGGTGTTAGTCCTCCTGGCATAATCTACGATGGACTGCACCATGGCCTGATTCTGAGGTTTTTGCTTAATATCACGGATGAAGCTCATATCTACCTTCAGTTCGTCAAAGGGAAGCTCCAGTGCCAGACTTAAGGAACTGTTGCCTGTTCCGAAGTCATCCAGTGCGATCTTGATCCCCTGGGAATGGAAAAATTCTACCTCTCCGCGCAGGAAATGAATATCCAGATCTCTGCATCGTTCTGTCAATTCGAGGCAAAGCTCCTCCGGCTTCGCACCGGTCTCTTTTAAAATATTCATGACAGCACTGCGGAACTCTCTGCGCTCCAGCTGTGCCGCCGCCACATTGACATTGACGAAAAAGCCTTCCGTCTCCTTGCGCAGCTTCTGTACATCCGTAAGTGCTGTCCGCAGGATCCAGTTCCCCAGATCAAAAATACAGGGGTCCTGTTCCAGCCATTCCATGAACACACCGGGGGACACCATTCCGTAAGGCTCCAGTTCCCAACGGAGCAGCGCTTCCATTCCCCGGATCTTGCCGGTCTTCGTATCGGCAATCGGCTGATAGAACATCCGAAAGCCTTCAAAGTTATGCGTAGCACACTGATGGATCACACCGATCAGTTCAAACTGGTTCTCGTCACTGCCACAGACCTCATCATTAAAAATCACCAGCTCTCCATGATGCTCAAGCCGGGAATGGTTCAACGCATAAGTCAGACGGCTGCGGACCGCGTTCGTCTCCTTCATATAAGGTTCCATAAATATTGCGCCGGCAGATACCTTCAGAGGGATCTTTTTCCCCTCTACCTCTGTATTTTCAAAAGCTTCTACGATCTCATCGTATATCTTCTGCAGTTCCTCTTTGGATACCTTTTTAAAGCTGATCACAAATTTCGCACCGGAGAGCCGGTATACATATCCTTTTCCCCTTAACAGGCGCAACAGCTCCTGTGCCGCACAGTTCAGAATCTTATCCGAAAAAGCGGCACCGTACATAACATTGATATGGCTGAACTGATCCAGTCCGATCTTCAGCAGAGTCCCCTGTCCGCTTTCCTCCAGGAATTCCCTGATCTCCCGGTCCAGCGCAGGTTCCGTATGCAATCCGGTGGTCGCGTCCACCTCGTCGGAAATACCGTAGTTGTTATATCGTATTACGATCACAAAAGGCTTTCCATCCTTATCATTCAGCATTTTCGCCCTGGCGCTGATCCGGTTGTAGGTGCTTCCGTCACGCACCCGGTACTCCCAGGGCTCGTCCATATTTTTCCCGGCAACTCTCTCCTGGAATCCCCTCCGGAAATCCTCCAGATCATCCGGATGAATCGATCTTTTTGATTTTTCTTGTCCGCGGATGGTATAATTCTCCTGCATACCAAAATATTCCATCGTCTTCTCGGACCACCATGTCACGCCGTTCCGCAGATTGGTTATGGATATGTAGGACTTTTTCGCCAGAGAAGTAATGGCTTTTACAATATCCGGGAACAGGATATCCATTTCCTCCCAGAATTTCTGTTCATCATATGTATTGATACTCATGTCTCCTCCCGACACTTTCTTCTGTATGCCCACAGTCTCTGAATGCACCCTAATGTAAATGATGTCAGGGTCAAAAGCCCCCAACTTTGATGCCTACGGATTGCTCCGTGCTACGCACTCTCACTTCTCCGCTCCGCTTCGGTCCGTGCTAAACATGTGCCACTGGCACATAGCACCCTACCCTCTATTCGCATATCGGGGCGGGTCAAATAAATTGTAACATATCGAAATGATATTTACGATAGGATAATTAATATAAATTTTTTATGAAATAAAATATCTTATGATTGACTTCGAAAACTATCTGTAATACTATGCAATATAGCAATTATTTCAAATTTGAAATATTCATTTTTGTAAAAGGAGACTTCGAATGAATACTGATATCGAATTCGTGCAAAAATTCAATCTGGCTTACAACACCATGTGCAAGCCTCTATGTCAGCAATTAAAGCTTCCGCAGACAGCTTTTGACATTCTCATGTTCTTCGGCAACAATCCCGAGTACCGGACCGCCAGTGATGTTGTCGAGATCCGCAAGATCAAAGCGAACCTCGTATCCGTCAATGTAGACAAACTGGTACGGGAGGGCTATCTGGAACGCAGAGAAGCTCCCGATGACCGCCGCAAGACACTGCTGTTCTGCACGGAAAAGGCGCGGGATGTCATCGAAAAGGGCCGCATGATACAGGGCATTTTCAAAGATACTCTGCTCGATGGCACTGATGATGCAAGCAAAGAAATCTTTTTCCACATGCTTCATGTCATGGAAGAAAATATGGACAATATCCTGAAAGGAGATAAATAAATGCAGATCCTGATCACTATTCTTGTCACCTTTTTCGCCGGCATGGGAGCCGGCCTGGGCACCGGATTTGCCGGAATGAGCGCTGCTGCCGTCATCAGTCCCATGCTGATCACTTTCCTCGGCATGGATCCGTATCTGGCCGTCGGCATTGCGCTGTCCTCGGACGTTCTGGCCAGTGCCGTATCCGCTTATACCTATGCGAAAAATAAAAATATTGATGTCAAAAACGGCCTGATCATGATGGGAAGTGTGCTGGTATTCACCGTCGTAGGCAGCTACGTATCCAGCCTGGTGCCTTCCGCTACCATGGGGAATTTCTCCGTGTTCATGACTTTCCTGTTAGGTATCAAATTCATCGTCCGGCCCGTAATGACCACCAAAGAAGCCATGCAGGGCGTCTCCGCGAAAAAAAGAGCCATTCAGTCTCTGGTATGCGGTATGCTGATCGGCTTTATCTGCGGTTTCGTCGGTGCCGGCGGCGGCATGATGATGCTGTTGATCCTGACTTCTGTTCTGGGCTATGAGCTGAAAACTGCTGTGGGAACCAGCGTCTTTATTATGGCTTTTACCGCTCTGACCGGTGCAGTTTCCCATTTTGCCATTGGGGGCATGCCCGACTGGACCGTATGGATCCTGTGCGTCATCTTTACCCTGATCTGGGCCCGGATTGCCGCACTGTTCGCCAACAAGGCCACACCCAAGACTCTGAACCGTGTCACCGGTGTGATTCTCGTGATCCTGGGTCTGGTAGTAATGGGCTTCAACCTGTTAACCTAAGTGATTTCCTATACCTTGTGTATTCTCCGGCGGAGCGATCGTTACATTGCTCCGCTGATTTTTTATAATCTCACGGATTTCAGACAGATCCTTTGCAAAATAGATTCCTTCCTGTCTCTCCGGGGAGGACAGCCCCATCTCTGTCATATGCCGCAGCAATGTCTGTAATCCGTCATAATAATCATTGAGATTATAGAGGATACAGGGCGCAGTCAAATGCTTCAGAGACACCTTGGACATCACCTCTGCGATCTCTTCCAGCGTGCCGGTTCCTCCCGGAAAGGCAATAAATACATCCCCCAGTTCGATCATCTTCATCTTCCGTTCTGTCATATCCTTCGTGACGATCAGCTCCGTGATCTCATCATACTGGTATTCCATATCAATGAAAAACTGTGGCTCCACGCCGATGACTTCTCCGCCTGCCTGCAGTACGCTCTCTGCCAGTTCTCCCATGAGTCCTGACTTGGAGCCTCCGTAGATCAGGCGGCTGCCGCTCTCTCCGATCCAGGTGCCGAGTTCCCGCACCGCCGTTTTCAATGACGGATCTTTTCCTTCATTTGCTCCCAGATATACTGTAATGTTCATGCCTGTTCTCCCTTGTTTCTTATGTGTATGGTTGTGTATTGTGTTTATGCCTGCCGTTGCTCAGCGCCCGGACTCCTTCCACGGATCCTCTATTCCACGCTGTTACGTTCCTCAATGCTCTCTACATATTTGATAAACTCTTCCGCCACATGGGACAGGGTATGATTTTTATTCCAGATCAAAGCATAATCCGCATGGGCATTCGGATGCTCCACCGGCCGCACGCAGACGTCCTTGTCTCGGATCAGGGAGGAAATCGATGCCGGATAGATCGAGATGCCGACGCCGTGGAGGCTCAGTTCGTAGGCATTCATCATATGTGCGATCCTTCCCCGGATCACCGGAGCATGCCCTGTGCCATCGAACCATTTATCGATTTCACCTTTTCTGGATTCTCTGGAGGGAATCAACAGATCATAGGGCAACAACTCCGAGGGCTTCACCGGATCATTTTCCCAGGAATACAATGCATGTCCCTTGGGGATCACTGCCACCCAGGGTTCTTCATACACCGGCAGCACGTGGAATTCCTCTGTGTTATAAGGGGCCGTGATCATGGCAATCTCACACAATCCCTTCGTTACGCGGTTATTCACATCATCTGTGTTGCCGTTCCACAGATTGTACTGTACATGAGGATGTCTCTGCTGAAATCCAGAGATCCATTCCGCAAAAAGGCGAGGGCCACAGCCCTCTACCGAAGCAATGTACAACGTACCCTGCAAGCCTTCCTTCCGCTCTCTGACATCCTCCTCCGACCGGTTCACCAGGTCCAGGATCTGATTCGCATACTGCAGGAACAGCTCTCCCTCTTCTGTCAGGGACACTTTATGGGGTGTGCGAAGGAACAATGTCGTCCCCAGTTCCGCTTCCAGATCCTGGATCTGACGGCTCAGGGGCGGCTGCGCGATCGCCAGCTGCTCCGCGGCTTTCGTGAAGCTTTTCTCCTCCGCCACTGCCTTGAAATATCGGATATGCCGCAATTCCATCTTTCCAGCATCCTCCTTCCATGTTTTTTTCCAAAAAATCCAGCATAATTATTCTCTTTGTCCGATAGGTTGTGTTTTTCTTTTTATTATATCGTGAGCATAGCTCACTCAATGCAATTCGCAAAATCACACTTGCAAGCAAGTGATTTTGCTTTATTATATCATGATTCGCACCTTCGGTGCTTGACGTTGCTTCGCAACTATCATGATCAAATTCACCGTTCGCCAATCATGCAAGCATGTTGGCTCTCTTGCGCTCATTATATCATGATTCGCACCTTCGGTACTTGACGTTGCTTCGCAACTATCATGATCAAATTCGCCGTTCGCCAATCATGCAAGCATGTTGGCTCTCTTGCGCTCATTATATCATGATTCGCACCTTCGGTACTTGACGTTGCTTCGCAACTATCATGATCAAATTCGCCGTTCGCCAATCATGCAAGCATGTTGGCTCTCTTGCGCTCATTATATCATGATTCGCACCTTCGGTGCTTGACGTTGCTTCGCAATTATCATGATCAAATTCACCGTTCGCCAATCATGCAAGCATGTTGGCTCTCTTGCGCTCATTATATCTTATAAGTATTATTATACTTCTATTATATGTATTTCACATTATAAGCGCAATATGGTAAATTATAATCATCAAAAGGAAGTCAGGCCTGACCCCTTAAGCGTAACAACAAAGTCAACAGTTCATTTGTCTTGGAAAGGTTAAGGGTGAATATTATGAAGAAGATTATGGAAAAGGTTAACGAGTTTTTTGACGAGTATTACAAGAGCTTTGCTGAGAAGTTCTAAGTAACGAAGTATCCTTTATTTTATGATAGAAGTGTGTTTTTCACGCTCATATACACAGAAAAAGCAGCAGATCTGGCGGGATCTGCTGTTTTTTTGTGTATACGATGAGCCAAGTACAGATTTGTACTTGCACAAGAATCTGTATTTGGCGAATGTACATCATCGAGCTTTTAAGCGAGATGGTGTACAAAGTATACAAATCGAGCCGGAGCCAGCCTACTCGATTTCAGGTATGAAAATAATATCCGTCTCCATCATTTTTTAATTTTCCGTCTGCCACATTTTCCAGGAAGCCAGTGTAGGGAATGATCTCCTGCCCTTCTTTCCGGGAATAATCATAGACAGCTACCAGTACATGATAGTGTGCTCCTTCCCGTATGGCTTTCTTCATCTGTTCGTTGCTCAGTCGGATCTGTTTTCGTACATAGCTTTTCCGGGTATGCGTCTTGATCTCGATATATTCCTGCGTCGTCACATTTATCGTGCTGTCTGTCACCCGGATATCCCATCCGGCCTGATGATACGTGGCATTGTCCGGGTATTCCAGCCGCACGGTTCTTGCCTCACTGCCATTTCCACCCTGCAACAGGATCCTGCTGTCCGTATCCTCGCTGACGGTCAGCCCCTGCTTTCTATAATAATTTTTTACGCAGGTCAGGACATATTTTTCTCCCAGTATACCGATCTCTCTGCATTTCTGTCGAAGTGTATCTTCTTCCAGATCCAGCCAGCCCATTTCCTTCAAAAAGGCTTCCTCCAGTGTAACTCCGCTTTCTTCTTCCACAAAATCTTTTGACTGTCCTGTCTCAAAATTTGTTTCCTTCAGGGTACGCTCCAGCATTTCCTGTCGTTCCAGAAGCTTCTGTATCAATTCCTCCGGATCCTCTTCCCTGCCACAATCCAGTAAATTCATGATTTTCTCTAACCGGTTGGCCTTTTGCTGGATCCGTACTGCCGCCCGGGGTGTCAGAAGTTTCATCTGGTCCTCTTCCTTGCTGAATGCAGGAAAATATTCCCCCGCCTCCGCGGGATGTTCCTGGATCCATGTAAGCAACATGGAACACGCTTCCTGATACTCCATCTCCGCATCGGAAAGGTTCTGTCTCGCCAGAAGCTGCGTTACCACGTTATTGATCTCCATTGCCACTTCCCGGTCACTGCATACCACAGCAGTAACCGTTTCACCACAGATCTCTTTGTGCAGAAGTTTCCGGTAAAAATTACACTGTTCCGATAATCCTCTTAAGGCATACGCGATTTCTTTTAACGTTTTCTCTTTGATGCCATCCTTTTTCAGACTATATAAGGGTACAAATTTTCCTTCCTGATCTGGGTAGATGGCAAGTCCGTTATCTTCATTCCGGTACTGGTAGCGAAACCATTTTTTGTAAAACCGATTCAGCCATTCATACACGTCCGTCTCACTGCCCAGAACCTGCTGTCCAAAGTCCTGCACCTCCGTATATCTTGTGATCTCACGAATACAGTTCTGCAACAGGCCATGGTAAGACTGGAACCATGTGCCCTCTCCCAGTTTCTCGACAGCTTTTTCTTCGCACGCGTAGTCGGCTACGGTCTCCTGCCGGTAAAACGCCCGGATCAGATCGTACATCTCGCGGTCCGGCCCACAGGCCGCCATTTGCAGCCATGCCTTTTTCCAACGATCCAAGTACTCTGACCGTTTTATAAAATAATCGCGCACTGCAAAATTTTCATTCGTCTTGGTGGTCAGGTAATTCGCCAGACGGCTCCACTCATACACCGGGATTCCGTTTACGCCCTCTGTCCTGAAATCCTTATGCAGCAAAACACTGCGTAGGGAACAGCTTTCCATATCCGTTCCCACGTCCCGGGGTGGCAAGGTATCCAACACTTCCGTTACATCCCTGAGTTCTTCCGGAATCCCCGGATCCAGACGAATCTCCTGTATCGTCCGCAGGTGCCACACTCTCCCATTCTGTAACTTCTGATTGGGAAAAATAGCCACTTCTCCTACATTCACCATAGTGCGAAGTCTCTCGTTTTGCATTGCCAGTAAATAGATCTCTCTGCACCATTCAACCTCGAAACAGGGATCCTCACTATCGGAACAAAATCTCCTCTGTAAAAAAACTTCTGCATTTCCCAGCAGTTTTTCCAGAGAAAATATCTTGTCCTCTTGCGGTTCGTATCCCGAAAACGCCCCATACCAGTCCTCTGTCCCCAAAGCATAGTAAATATTTCTGACGGGTTTCAGAAGCTCCCTCAAGCCTTCGATTTCTTTCGGGGTATCTCCCCGCAGAAGATATACCAGAGGATGTGCCAACGGTCGTTTACCGCCAGCAGTCTCCAACAATGGTAATTTCGAAATATAATGATATAACTTTCTGTAAATATGGCACTTCACCCAGTATTCCGACCATTCCCTGTTGGCCTCAAACTGTGGAATCGTAATAATATGCACAATCCCCGGTAACTGATGCGCAAGTGCCTCCGTCAGGAACTCCTGATAGAGTGACACCACCTTTGCTATCTCCTCTTTATTCACCCTCGCATCTGCGGAAGTAACCTGATCTACCAGCGATATCCCGCTTCGAGGCTCATTGGGATGAAATGCCCGGGAATTGACCACCACGGGAAAACAGAACTTTTCGGAACCGATAAGGGGAAAATCCAGAAATATTCTGGCACACTTTTCGGAAAATTCCAGAAAACCGCTCTCCTCCGAATAACCGGCCGCCAGCGTCATCCCGTCTTTCTCTATGGAGCAGATCTGATAACACTCACACTGTCTGCTCTCCCCGCAGTCCACGATCTGTTGAAACTCCGTTATGCACAGCCGCTCTCCCAGTTGTCTCTCCTCGCCTCTGGTATAAAGCACAGACTTCCGCAGATCCGACAGCCGGTACACCAGTTCCACACTCTCTATTTTCCGGGAAAACAACAGTACATAGAAGATCGTATCCTGTAAATCCTCCATGCCGATCCGGGCAATTTCCCTGCTTCGCTGCTGTTCCAACAGATAGCGGAATGTCGTATGGAATTCCTCCCGGTCATAATTTTCCAGACTTAAAGCTGCATCCGCTTCTTCTATCTGCTTCATGGCCTGTCCAATTCCCTGCAGGATCTCCTCTTCTTTATACCCCCGTCTGTCGATCAGCACAGAAAACGGCTTATAAGGCAATCCCTCATCCTTCAGAACACCGTCCAGCTGAACCTGCTCGCTCAGCTGAAAAGTGGTCACGAATCCCGTTCCGAACTGACCCACGGTCTCCTCATCATCTACTTTGGAAGACACCTGATTGATGATCGCCAGAATATTTTCCACGCGAAAAGGCATCCCCGTATGGGAAAACGTCAGCTTATCTTCCTCCAATGTGATCCGGATCTTCACCGGCTGATCCGGATACGCAACATCCCTGGCATTCTGCAACAGCTCCATCACCCAGCGTCTCGCCTGATTCACGTCGCTGCTGTTGCGGATCCTCGCCATGTGCTGCATGATCTTCGTCGCAATTCCCGCCTGATATACCTTGTCAATGTTCTGAAATATTAAGTCATGGTAACTCATGGGTTTCACCTTTCTTAAATCGTTTTACCTCCTTTTATGTTACTCCCCTGCGATATACGTGTCACGCAACCCGTAGTTTAATATAAATACAGACCCACCGTTTTCGTTATCATTGAATTCTTTCTTTTCACATGCTACACTTTTTCTATATACACTGTAGAAAAGGAGACTGTCATGAACAATTTTATCTACGATACCCCAACAAAAGTCTACTTTGGAAAAGACGAAGAGTTAAAGATCGGAAAGATTATTTCCGAATATCATCCCACTAAGGTTCTGATTCATTTTGGGGGAGCTTCCGCCAGAAAAAGCGGATTACTCGATCGGGTGGAGAATTGCCTGCGAGAAGAAAATATCAATTTCGTGGAACTGGGCGGCGTAGTAGCTAATCCGGAACTGTCTCTGGTAAGAGAGGGCATCGCTCTCGGCCAAAAGGAAGGTGTTGATTTCATACTGGCTGTAGGTGGCGGCTCCGTACTGGATTCCTCCAAGGCCATCGCAAACGGAATCGCCAATCCCGAGATTGACGTATGGGACTTTTCTCTCGGCAAAGCAGCTCCGGCGAAGACTCTGCCGAAAGGCGCCATCCTGACACTGGCTGCTGCCGGATCGGAGATGAGTTCCTCCTGCGTAATTACCAACGCGGAGACCGGAGAAAAAAGGGGCTGCAACAGCAGCTGCAACCGTATGAATTTCGCCATTGAGAATCCTGTTCTCACCTATACTGTAAGCCCTTATCAGACCGCCTGCGGTGCTGTAGATATTGCCATGCATACCATAGAGCGCTATTTCTGCCCCGGGGAAGATACCTGCCTCACGGATTCCATTGCGGAAGCTGTAATAAAGAGCACCCGCAAAGCCGCTCTTGACTGCATGAAAAATCCCGAAGATTACAATGCCAGAGCCAATATGATGTGGGCATCCTCTCTGGCCCATAACGGATTGACCCAGTGCGGAAGAGAATTCCAGCTGGTGGTACATCAGTTAGAGCACGAAGTATCCGGTATGTACCCGAAGGTAGCCCACGGTGCCGGACTTGCCGCTCTGTGGTGCAGTTGGGCAAGATATGTCTATAAAGCAAATATCAGCCGCTGGTTACAGTATTCCGCCAATGTATGGAATCTGGATATCGATTACGAACATCCGGAGAAGACCATCGAAAGTGCCATTGATCTTCAGGAGCAGTACTACGCGTCCCTGGGCATGCCTGTCGGTCTGAAGGCTCTGGGTGTGGAAGAATCTTCGCTCCCCAAGCTAGCTCTGGACTGCTCCCGGAACAAGACACGTACCCTGACCGGTTACAAACTCTTAGCTTATGATGATATTCTTGCCATTTATCAGATGGCATACTCACGTGGATAGGCCCTGGGCCTATCCACAATGATTCTAGTACAGACCATACAATTCACGTATAATACCTGTTGCCCATCTGTCTGCCACATATTTTGTATTTTTGTTGATATACGGTATATCATATGAATACTTTCTGATATTACCTTTGCTCGTAAAATAGTAAAAAGCAAATAGAGAGCGATTATCCCATGTACGAACGCTTTCGGTGTAATGATATGCTAACTTGCACCAGTTGGGTATCTGCAAAATATTTTCCTCCGTCCACACCAGCTTATAATATTTTGCGCTGTTTACATAAACACTTCTTCCGGGATGCCGATCATAATTCCGGTCCCGCCACTCTACCGGCTCATCTTTTTCGCCAAAATACATATTAAAAAATTCATCAGAAAGTCCCAAGTGTATATCACTCTGCCTTACCATTCGATACAACCAGCAAAATGCGGATTGAAACGGATTGTAATCAAAGCTTGTTCTTCCTCCCCGCAGGTTCCCTTCTCTGCTTTGAATGATCTCTCTGTAAAGCAGGCACATTTTAAAGAACGGAAGGGTCTGCACAACGTCCTTTGCATTGTCCAGCAGCAGTTCCTTGTCCTCACTGCTGATTTCCGTATCTGTATCCAGCAGCGGTTCTAAAATATGGCGGTATCCCTCCTCTGGAAAAATGGAATTAAACTCATTTTTTAGAAAGCAGTTTTCAAAATATCCATTGAAGCGCCCGGTATATTTCTTCGCTATTAAGGGCAGTTTTATGCTTTGGGCAAAATTATCCTTATACTCCCGGAATTTCGGATTGTTGGAAATGATCTTCCCACACTCCTCTATGGCATCTATCGTATGCAGTTCACCGTTCGTCTGGTAGAACACTTTGTCTCCCAGTGTCCTTATGATCTCAAGGACCTTTTCATTTGACAGCTGTCCATTATCAAATGCCTCTTCGTACTCTTTTAATCTGCCAATGATCTCCCTTTTGAAATCTTTCACAGCCTTTTCCGGATCTTTGGTCAACAGATCACAATCCATTTCAATGGCATTTTCATCAAAAAATTCATAAAGATCCCTATCGCACTTGCATTCCACATCCAGCTCCGGATCCCTGTCGGTATTGTTTTTCTCCACAAAATATTCTATGATCAAATTTATCTGTTTCTCCAACAGATCCTTTATCTTCTCAATATATTTTTCAACGTTCGCCTTCTGAGAAATATATTTTTTAACGATTTCTTCCGAAAGTATCGTATTTTTAGAGGGCAGATACGTAATCAGGTTCCGCAGGTACACGGACATGGCACAATAGAAATTCCATGTGTTCGTGTCCCAGTCCTCCGCGATCAAAAAACACATATTGATCTCCGGGAACATGCTGCCCTTCTTTCCCATTCTGTCGATTCTGCCGAAACGCTGCTCCAGCGCCGATGGGAACGCCGATACATGATAATTAATGACATAATTGTATCCCGGCAGATTCACTCCCTGCTCCGCGATCTGGTATGTGAGGATCAACACCGTCGGCAGATTATCGTGTCCTTTATATTTATCCAGTTCATAGTTATTCTCGCCCGTTACGATCTTGTATGTTTTCTCCCGGTTCCCATCATCCATATAGGCAGAAAAACCATTCTCCTCCAAGAACTTTCCGATTGCAACCGCTTCCCTTTCCACAAATCTGGTAAACACTACGAAACGGCTTTCGGGAGAATCTGCAAGACACTCATTGATTTTGCGGAGCATTACCTCGTTTTTATTGTTTTGGAAACACTTATATTCCCACAACTGTGGAATCAGGCGTCTCGCCTGTTTCTTTTCATATCCCTTTACATTGATTGACATAATAGTGTCTTTAAAATATCGCGTCACCGGATATGTCTCATCAAATTTACTGCATATCAGGGAATCGGCGTCTTTGCCCTCGGTTCCTATTTCTTCGATCCAGTTTTCATCCAGCTGCGGATTTTGCAGTATTTCCCGGGCAATCGAAACATAGGTATGTAAATCCCGTTTGGATGTTTTAATGGGTGTTGCGGTGAGGAATACGATTTTTTCAGCCCTGAGCTTTCTTAACCGATCGTTTCTAAGTGATTCGTCATTCAAAAACAGCTGGGCTTCATCAATGATCAGCAGACCGCAATCCCCTTCCTTTTTCAGTTTCTCAATATTGGAATAGTGATTATTAATTACAGTTATCCGATCCGTCAGCTCTAACGTCTGAAATGGCAGTTTGTCAAACCAGTCTTTTAAAAATTGACCGTAATTGGAATCACTTCCCGGTTTCGCCAGCGCATTTGTGGTGATCACAGCTACCTTTTTTCCGGGATGGTTCCTCTGGTAATCCAGCGCCATAAGCCCACTGCTTATGGTTTTCCCGCTACCCACCTCATCAAAGATGTAGACGGCATCGTTCTCCCGTAATCTGTCACAGTTTGCAAACTGTATGGGATAGATATCCAGTGTATTGCTGTCGATACTGTTGATCCAACTTCTATTGTATTCCATAGGGCGACCTCTTTTCATTTCATGTAAATTTCTCTGCAATTTCCTATTATTTTATCACAAAATCATTACCGAATCTTCGGCGGGATTTCTTGATCCGCATCCAGCCCATAGGCTTCGATGCACTTTCTCAAATACGCCGGATTCACCTGTTCGATCTTATGCCTCTCGTAATACTCCCGTTCGAATTTCTCAGGCGGTGTTCCATAGCATTTATTATATTCTGTATACTTTGCTATGGTATCTGACGGATTCAGGATCTCCAGTTTCCTGTCATGGACATAGATCCCTACAGCTACTTCTTTACAGAATTCCTCCTCCGATACCGTTTCGTCACCCCAGGGTTCTTCGTTCCACCATGTAACCGCAATGATCAGATCCAGATAAGGAAATGCATAGAGCAATTTATACCATTCTTCAATAAATTCCCTGACCGTGGGATATTTTTGCGTAGTCGCATTCGTCCCAATCGTTCCATCCGCATGGATCCAGCCATATCCCGTGGGATAATGATTCTTCTGAATGAGCCAGTTATCAAAATTCATACATCCAATATAATCTTTATGGTTGCAAACAGCACTCACGTAATCAAAAAATCTGTCCGTCCTCCGGATAATATCAAATGCCTGCTCCCTCGTTACGGGTACTCCTCGCATCCGGTAATAGGGCCTGCGGACATTTCGAACGAGATTGACTGACTCATCCCCGGCAATAACGATCTCAATTTCCGAATGCTTTTCATAAACTTCTTCCGGTATCAGCCAGACAAAAGCATCGTCTCCTTTATTGCTAATTTCTAGGGCTCCGGAAATAATTTTTTCATACTCCCATTCCTTCGTCTCCATATAGGTATTCCCGTATTCGTCCGTATATATAGCCACTCCGCAATTCTTTTTCAGATAATCAAATATTGTCATTTTCTCTTTCCTCATCTAATGTAACGGCACCTAAAATACAGGGCGCCGAATAAGATTATGCAACTACGACGATCTCATCCATGGGAACGCCGAATACCTTCGACAGCACTACCAGATTATCCAAGGTCGGTAAAGCCTCGCCATTCTGCCACTTATAAACCGCCTGCGGTGTGATGACACCGAAGATATTCACCAGTTGTTTTACGGTCAGGCCGGCATTGATCCGAGGCCTTAAAATATTTTTCCCCGTTGCATTCATATCTATGGTCGGCAATCCTGTCACTCCTTTCTTTTCCTGCGGCAATCTCCGCTCGCAGATCATCCGTATTCCTTTAATGATCTATCATTGTGAGCAGTTTGTCGATTTCCTCCTGGGTAAGTCTTTCATCCGTCTTCGCCATCACAACTTTGCGCCTCGTAGATGCATAGTCCTCATAGTCCCCATACACGATATCGAAGTCCGAATATCTCTTCTTGTATGCTTTGATCTCCGACAGATTATCATAGGCATCCAGTAAAGTGGGATACACCTTCAAAACCGTAGCCGTCTCAATCAGACTATCAATGCCCTTCTTTGTGTAAGCCACCGCAATGTACTGTTGTGGGTACTTGTCTATCATTTCCCGTAACTGCATGTGTTTTCCGCCTCCTTCCTTATGCTGCAATCATAACATAAGAAATCTTGTAATCTGTCATTATGTCTAGGGCTGCGCTAATAGTCAATTCTTCTGCACCGTTTCTTCTTCCGTCTTACGCTTATGTGCCAAATATGCTTCTACTATTGACCTTTCCTCCGGTAAATCCTCCAGCCCCATTTCCTTTAATAAATCCTTCTTCCTCGTTTCCTCAGCCAAATCCTCCTGTCTCGTTTCCTCAGACATACGCATATACTCCAAAAGTTTTTCTACTGCACCCGCCATAGTATATCCTCCTCATTAAGCAGAATAAGTGTTGTAACATTCTTTTACCGTAGTTGCATTATATATTTTTTTATTGTAATATTCTATATAAATATAAGAAATCCATTTAGGCTGTAATTATTCCATTTATGACTGATTATTCATTTCAGGCATTTTCAAAAAAGAGAGGAAGATACCGATGGACGAAATCAATATTAAGCTGATAAAAGAGAATGTGAAAAAACTTTGCGAAAAAAACGACATAGACCAGACTACTTTTGCCGGCATCATAGACACATCACAGTCTTATTTGTCTAAATTACTGAATCCAAACAGCAAAAACTGTTTTAATCTTAACCATTTATTTAAAATAGCGCAAAAATTCAATGTATCCATAGACGAACTGGCCGGGCTGCGGAATGACGATTTACATTTTACTGATAACAGTACCCGGCAGATATGCAAAATGCTTACACAACTAATCGAAGTGGATTATTTAACAATCCGTGAAGAGGTTTTGGAAGAGGATACTGCTTACGTTGAAGCGGATGACGGAACCTATTACAGCACCCGGAAACCACACAGATATTTCACACTCTATTTTTCAAATTATCGTAAGCTAAATACTCACTTTCGTTCAGACGAGGACTATGAAGAGGAACAGTACAATCTTAAATACTACGGAAATGATCATGAAATCAATCAAAAAATAAATAATTTCCTGTCTACCTATACAGAACTATGCCGGCTTTATCAGGCAGGAAATTTAACAGCGAAAGCCTTCCACGATGCCACTACCGCCATAATCAGCAATATAGACTGATCTGCCGATCACAGTCTGAAAAGCCCATCGATTATTATTCATCGACGGGCTTTTCCTTCTCTTATTCTCTTATTTCTTTATCAGGATTCCTTTAGGATCTCCTGCAGGCTTCTCGGTTCGTAATCCATCCACGGCTTCATACAGCCCACATTATATGCCTGTACGGGACTGTCACCGGTATGTCGGCATTCGTTGTCTTTCATTCCTTCCACACATTTCTGAAAATACATATCTTCCGGGCTGTTGTGGGTATGCCCGTAGAGTAGAATCGTGCCGCGGCTCATATGCTTCCAGCTGAAAATAGGGTAATGGCACAGCACCAGTTCATAACTCTTACCGCCTACAGAATCCCGGATCTCCCTATAATCGCAGACTTCCTGGAACAACTGCCGGTATCTGAGATCGGACACATCATCATGATTGCCACGGATCAGGACCTTTTTTCCCTTCAGGATTGCCACCAGTGCGATCAGATCCTCGTTCTTACCGCGCATGCTCACATCACCCAGAATGTATACGGTATCTCCGTTAGTTACTTTGCTGTTCCATTTTCTTACGATCTCTGCGTGCATTTCCTCCAGATTCCGGAACGGGCGTCCATCGAATCCTATGGATGCTTCATGAAATAGATGCAGATCACTGATATAATAATTCATTCCTTCCCCCCTTGTCCGGCACCTCATTTCCTGCCTGTTGAAAATACTCATTATTGCGGATCAGTTCATTGAAGGAAGCAGGGGTATAATTGTTGATGCAGGCTGCCGCATTGAGTGCCCGTTCCCGGGTCTTCATAAATTCATAGACTTCATCTCTGGCCGCATGAATATGTCCGTAGATCAGCCAGGAACTATGCCTCGACTTATACCACTCCGCAAGAGGGTAATGACACAGGCAGATCTGTCTGTCTCCGTCCGTCACATGCTGCATTTTTCCATACTTTCCAGATACTTTGCCGCCTCCGGGCAATCCACTGTCACCTTGTCATGATTGCCGATGATCAAATGCTTGTGCCCTCTCAGCTGGCGCAGATACCAATCCGGACTGTGGTCACTCTTATAGCAGAAATCTCCTATAATATATACATCATCCTCCGGATTGACCCGGGAATTCCACAAATGGATCAGTGCATGATCCATCTCCTTCACATCGGAAAAGGGACGATGGTCAAATCTTATCACATTTGTATGCCCGAAATGCAGATCACTGATATACAAATTCATTTTGAAAATCGCCCCTTTCTCTTTCATAGTTCCGTTTTTATTATATCATGAGCTCACGAATCCGCGCTATCGCACTTTACATCCTGCTTTGCAGGATATTCGTTCACTAATGAGCCGTTCGCCGAAAGTGAGCAAGCTCCCTCTGGCTCTCTTGCGCTCATTATATCATGATTCGCACCTTCGGTGCTTGACGTTGCTTCGCAACTATCATGATCAAATTCGCCGTTCGCCAATCATGCAAGCATGTTGGCTCTCTTGCGCTCATTATATCATCTTGTCTCCCTGTTGTCTTCCAACTGTTGGTTTATTTTAAGAGAATCTTCTCCTCCAGTGTTCCGGGCATGATTGTGATATAAGTCTTCTATGATATTGTCTGCTTCCATATGTCCGAGCCTGCCCCATAAGCCGTGTGAAACTGCAGTCCCTCCTTGTTAGTTTATCATTCAATTCTTCTTGCAGATTGCTTTTCTCCGTAATTTTATGCTATATTGGTGTTGGTTAATCAAGGCTAACTTTCGAGGAGGTATTTCCTATGGTAAATGAAAATTATTTCAAAGTCAAAAAACTGTTACTCTACGGTATGATCGGTGCCGTCCTGACCATGATCGGGGACTTCCTGTTATTGGGTGTAGATTCCAACGGCGCCATCGGTGCGTTAGGACAATATATCCTTGCCGCTGAAAAAATAAGCTACACCCGCATCGGCCTGGCCGGCTCCTTTGGTTTTGCAGGCATTCCGATAACCGCTTTTGGTTTCTATGCTCTATATGAACTGATGCAGGATAAGGCAAGCGTTCTCGCATGGGTGTATAAAACTTCCGTCTACGGATACGTTGCTTTCGGCGGTGCTATCCATATCATCTGCTGCTACCTCGTCACGGGAATGAAAAAAGCTCTCGAGACCGGAACCGGTCAGGAGAGCATGTTAACTGTTATTCTGGCAGAACAGGGCGGATACCTGATTCCCTGTTTTATCATCTTTATGGCTTTTTATCTTGCGAATGTGGTCACTATGATCCTGAGCATCGCAAAAGGAAAAACCCCTCTTCCCCGCTGGATGTGGCTTATCAATCCCTTTGCTTTCAAAATTCTGTTGAACCTTGTCGGAAAAATGAGTACCTCCGCCTTCTGGAACGGCATCGCCTGCTCCAATATGAGCCTGGGAGCTTTGATCATTTTCCTTGTATGGATGCTGATATTGCTGCGCCGCAGATAAGCGGCGCAGTAAAAATCCATATTCAGCAAATTACCAGCAAGTTAATTTTTCTTATTTTCCTCAATCAAACCACTAGATATTGTAGTTTCTTATTTCTCCTTATACCAACTTCGTTCTTAGTTTTGACAATCAACAAATTGCTGGCAAGTTATTATGCCCAGAAGGGAATATATTTCATATATCTAGGTGCTGTATTCGGATCCAGCGGTTTTATCAACTGTAACCTAACAGCATCCTTAATCAAACGAGAGATACTTCCTGCTGATGAATCCTTTATGCCAAAACGTTCTCTTAAAGAACTATTTGTTAATTGTTCTCCCTGTACCTGTTTGATACATGCATGCAGATAACACGCTCTCAGCTTATCCTCAGGGGACATATTTGTATATGGCAATTCAGAATACAATGTAACTCTCGTACTGGTCTCAAACAATTCTATTTTCGGCGCAGGTAATTGAGAAATTTCACAGGCAATTACAATTTTATCCCATCCTGTACCAAGCTCTTCACACATCTTTAATCGTCTCATTAGCGAAGCTAGTTTTTCATTTCTTGATTTTGGTGGATTATCTATTATTCTGTCAATGTTTACTAACGGTATTCCTGCATTTGTTATTTCAATTCGGTTATCAAAAATTTCGACAACAGGGCCTGTTCCTGATATAGACAAATCTTGATGTATTTTCATATAAGGTAGCAGCATTTGCAAGCGCACAAATATCTTGCCCTATCATTTGGGGATCGTAATTATTATGTTTAAATTCAAGCCATGGCGTTTCTGACGGCAACTGCCTTAATTCATCAACTAATAATTTCAAATTTTCCATCTTATTCCCCTTTATACATATGTTTGTAAAAATCATAACAATATTTAGTTTTTATATCAAGTAATTTTAATCCTTCTGAAGTACTGACTCGCGGAGAATAACTAAAGGAGAAATTAAAAAGTTCTTTTATATATCTGATATTCCTTTTTCCGTTGCATGCTTTTCCCAGTCATTTTCCGTCAATATCTCTAGCGGTAATAATCTCTGTGGACCGTTTTCATCCTCTTCATATCCCCAGGAGTATCCGCCTAAGAATTTCAGTTTATTGCTATTCATGCGGGAGGGCAGATCTACTAGATAGGTATAAGCTGTCCATTTCAAGTGTCTACACCCAGCCAAATTGCAACAGGGAGCATCAAATATTTCTGCCGGATAACCTATGCAACATATTTTGTCTATCGGAAATCCCTGAAGGGCATCATAGCCAATTTCCCTGGGATCTGTGCCTTGCGTGTATTCTACGGTGAGATTTTCTTCTATTCCATGAAGTGTAAAAGGAATTGTTATTCTGCTTTCCAAAGAATTATCCCCTCCTTCTGTATATTCTGATAAAACGGCAAAACATTTCCCCATTTCTCCATGTTTTCTTCCTGAATATCAATGATAGAAAATACTCTGTCATATCGTAGATCTAATTCCGCTGACCAATGAATGAACCGTTCCTTTGTTGCATCATCCATTTCATTTTTTATGATAATTACAATATCAATATCGCTATCATCCGTATTATCATTTCTAGCAACAGATCCGTACAATATTACTGCCAAAATATTACTAGAAAAAATATCTATCAATCCATGAATCAAATCCTCTTTCATTGTATTTGTCAGCATACTGTCACCCCTTCGTCTTGAGAATATATTACTGTTATTTGTATACAATTATATTCCTTCTTTTTATCATTCACAATAAAAAATAAGAGAAACACGGCATTTCTACCGTGTTCCTCTCACTAATTAAGTATGCTGGTGGCCGGACTTGAACCGGCACGGAGTTGCCCCCGAGGGATTTTAAGTCCCTTGCGTCTGCCTATTCCGCCACACCAGCGGACGCATTGCGTTATACTCTACTGCATGGACTTACGCGCTAAGCACTGTTCCATTGAGCTCATCAACGCAAATGGATGGAGGTGGATTCGAACCACCGAAGCAAATTGCAGCAGATTTACAGTCTGTCCCCTTTGGCCACTCGGGAATCCATCCATGTCAGGCAAAGTGCCTTAACAATGTGAAATTGTAGCATATGTTCACACAAATTGCAAGATGTTTTTATTATTTTAGTGTAAAAGTTCAGCCATAGGATGACAGAAGCGACGATTGGGTGCTTGCACACAAAGCGTCAATTCTGTCATCCTATGAGCAGAGCGCCAATCTATGAGCAAAAGTAGTCACGAAGTGACGAAAAAGCGTGCTAACGCAACTTTGCGAATGGCGCAGGCTGAACTGCTTCAATATAGTATAAATAGAAAGGATACTGCGACAGTTGCATCAGTCCATAATCGGTCACTTGATATCCATCCTGCTGCAATCCGGCGATGACATCTGCGCCAAGTTCATTCGGTGTAAAATACCAGAACCTGTCGGAATCCGCCTGGTTGTAATCTCCGTTCACGATTTCATTATCCGGATAGTAATAATACAGCACGGTCCAACCCAGATGTTTTACACCATTCGTGACCATATTTACATCCTCATCGGGTGTACCGATCAGATCCAGTGTTTTTTCGGTCTCCACCTTCTGCTGTTCATAGCTGTCATAGCATTCCCGATAGTTCTGAATTCCCAGGCCGAATAATACTACCAGCAATACCGCTAGCACAATTCTGTTTACAGCCTCCAGGCCCTTCCAGGACTTCTTCTCTAGCTCTGCAGCCAGTTCCAGCACTCTGCTGCTGCCGATCACCAGCATTACAATCGCGACCGCACTTAGCGGATACAGATATCTCTGTGCCAGCATCGGCGCCATAACAACACTTAACAAATAAGCAAATGCCAAAGTTCCAAGGATTGTGCAGGCTCCCACTGCCATGGCATATGTCTTGTCAGACCAGTTTCTCACAGAAGGCTTCTGCATATGTACTCCGTCTTTTTCCACAGAGAATACAGAAGAATCCACTGCCAGGGTCACCACCAGAAACAGAATCACCAGCGGGAATACGATACCATTCATCCCTCTGCCGCCCATAACGATCTCCAGACTCTGGTCCAGTCCCAGGATCTCTGTCATCCACCAGCCTCTGCTGACATTTTTCAAGCCGGCATAGAAGAAATATAGCCAGGGTGCATAACCTATGAAAAATGCTACGATGGCCAGAACACCCTTTATCCATGTTTTCCCACGGTATTTGATCCATACGGCCACTCCGGTGAAAAACATCATGATTCCCACAGCCACCAGTGCATAATAGTGAGAATACGCTGCTGCCAGTGCCCACAGCACCATGCCTGCCCAGGTCTTCCTGTTGCCGTCAGCAATGACTCTGTAGGAACAATAGAAGCAACCCATTACACACAGGAAAGCCAGCGCATACATGCGGACTTCCAGATTGTACTCCAGACATGCCTGTCCCAGACCGGAGATCATCACAAAAAATGTTGCCGGAAGCAGCCCGAAATGTTTCCGCACAACGGTCAGTGCCAGTACGATTCCGATCACGAAGGGCACCAGAGAGGCCAGATGGAATACCGGTACCTTATATCCGAACAGGGTCCCGAATAATTTCAGCCAGTAATAATACAGTGGCGGATGATTGTCCCAGTAATACAATACCTGCAAAATGCCATCCACATCCTTGTGGGCCGTATTCGCAGAAAACGCCTCATCCCCCCACAGCACACGGTCGGACATCATACTGAAGTTCAGACACACTACCAGCACTGTCAATGCCAGTACTGCCATCGGTCCTATGTATTTGCGAAATACGCTCCACGCCTTGCTATCGGTAATCTTACTCAGGACGCTCCGGATCTTCTCATGCTTTCCGGCTTTCGCTTCTTCCACGAACAATTCTGCAATGGCATAGACCAGCATCATGCTGATCTCCAGGCATAGAACTTTCACTGCATATTCTCTGGATTCCAACAGCTTTCTCAAGATCGTATTGCCGTCATTGCCGGTCAGCGACAACAGGATCCAGGGAATGACCAGCATACAGAGCAGGCAGGTGAGATAACGAAGGACATATTCTCCCTTCCCGATTGTGACAGACTGTCCGCTTTTTTTGTTATTTTTTAAAATAGATTGCCGCCAGATCCCAATGGATACCAGCGGCAACAGCAGGGTAATAATGATGGTGAACATCGAATATCCTCTCTGTCTTTTGTATTTGTAACTATTTATAGGGCAAAGTAACCACCATGAGCAAAAAGGAAGCCTCGCAGAGGCGGTTTTGCGAATGGTGTTCTGAATAGTTACATATATTTATTCTTCTACGTATTTCAGGATCGTTGCCGAGGTCTGTGGCATCTCGATCAGAACCTTGCCTGCCCTGATCTCATACTCCGCACCTTCCATGCAATACCCGTCATCCCTGGACTGCAGGATCACTTTCATCTTACCTGTCTTAGGGGTTCCGATCTCCCACACATGAATCTCTTTGGTGATGGGATGATAATTATTATTGATCAGGATCGCACACTGCCCCTTGCGGTTAAAACGTCCGTAAGAAATAAAGTTGTAGTCATTTTCCAACATTTTCAAGGAGCCGATCCGCAGCTCCTCGTTCTCCCGGCGCAGGCGGATAATGTCCTTATGAAATGCCAGCAGCACCTGATCCTCATGTCCCCAGGGATACGTTCTGCGGTTGTCGGGATCCGTGAAACCACAGACACCGGCCTCATCTCCGTAATAGATCGTAGGTGCACCCGTCCATGTCATCTGGATCACAACACCTTCCCGGAAGACCGCTTTATTAATACCTTGTTCCGCAGCCTGGGGGCCCAGTGTATTGGTACGTCCCACCTTATGATTTGTTCTCGTCAGGAAACGGGAATGATCATGGTTGGACAGTTCGTTCATCGCCACCTGCCAGCTGGGCATGGAGAAACTGGAGGTATGATGCCGCATAGCACCCCAGAAGCTCTCGGAATTGCCGAGCAGATCCTCCCGGTAGTCATCACTGTGTTTCTCCATACCGGTCAGAAACCAGGTCACGGGCTCCATGAATGCATCGTAGTTCATAACGGTATCCCATTCATTTCCCTGTAACCAGTCTCTGGTGTTGCCGTAATGCTCTGCCAGAATAATGGCTTCCGGATTGGCCTCTTTTACCGCTTTCCGGAATTCCTGCCAGAAATGATGGTTGAATTCCTGACTGTGACCCAGATCAGCTGCCACATCCAGTCTCCATCCATCCACATTGTAGGGCGGAGATACCCATTTTTTCGCTACATGAAGGACATAGTCCATCAGTTCCTGGGATCCCTCGTAGTTCAGCTTCGGCAGTGTGTCATGTCCCCACCATCCGTCATAGGAATTGTTATAGGGCCATGCTGCCTGATTGTGGAAATCAAAGTAATTCCGATAAGGGCTGTCAGCACTGACATAGGCACCCCTGTCATATCCTTCCGCATTCTCATAGATGCGCTCTCTGTCCATCCATTTATTAAAGGAACCACAGTGATTGAACACGCCATCCAGAATGACTCTCATGCCTCTGCGGTGTGCCTCTGCCACCACCTGAGCAAACAGCTCGTTGCTGGCTTCCAGATTCGCCTTGTTAGTCACACGGTCAATGTAACGGGAAGCGAAACGGTTCTCCCGCTGTCCGTCGGGAAGCAGATCCCCTTCATCACTGACAATCTTTCCAATATGGGGATCAATATAATCATAATCCTGAATATCGTATTTGTGGTTGGAAGGGGAGACAAACAGAGGATTAAAATAAATCACCTCAACTCCCAGATCCTGCAGGTAGTCCATCTTATCCAGCACACCCTGCAGGTCTCCGCCGTAGAACTCACGGACATCCATCTGTGCGGGATAACGTCCCCAGTCCTCTACGCAGTGTACCGGTTCTCCGATGTAGCAATATTCATTGGTCAATACATCATTGGAAGAATCTCCATTGCAGAAACGATCCGTATAGATCTGGTACATGACCGCTCCCTTGGCCCAGTCGGGGGTGTGGAAACCGGGAATGATAATGAAATCATAATATTCATTAACTTCCTGCACCAGGCCCCGCATATCAAAGATGCCGGTAATTCTGCCGGTCTGCACCTCAAAATAATAAGATACCTTCTGATCATCCAGACGCATTACGTAGGCATAATAGTCAAAATCATTTTTGCTCTCCACACGTACCATAAGATGCTTCTGTCCGCCGCATACCAGGAACACTCTGTCCACATTATTTCTGGCGGTCCGGAAGCGGATCGTCACTTCGGAAAAACAGGCCGGCTCTTCCGGAATCACATATTCCGCACTGGTATCTGTAAAAAGTGCTCTCCTGTTAAATACAGGTCTCATGGCCGCAATGTATTGCTGATTATATTCTGTTCGACGTAATAGCTCCAGATCCATAGTATCTACCCTTTCTGAGACTAATGTCTTACTATCTATATTATGACACTGCTTCTGCCAAAGTGCTTTGTTGTCTTGTGCGCTCCGGCAGTGTGACATGTCCCAAGCTCAAAAGCTCTATTTATTATACCCTTTTTCCTTACATCTGACAACTGCCCGCCTCTTTATTCAGCGATTTTTAGACAGTAAAAAGGACAGTCTTGGGAGGACTGCCCTTTTTAGAGAAGGTATTTCTTTCTTATGGGGTATAGCAAAAAACTATATAATGTATTGGGGGGGTTACGAGTATTATAATAGCATGCACTCCTATTTTTGACTATTCTCAAAATTCACAAATATTACAAAAGTGCATATGCGTTTTTGTGTATTTTTCACAAAACCAGTTTGTACAATACTACCAATCCAACGAAACTCCTGCGAAAACCTTTTCCTATACGAAAAGACCCTCAAACTCTTCTCTGGTGATCTTCTCCTTCTCCAACAGCAGCTGTGCACAGCTATGCAGCACATCCTCATGCTGTAAGATAATATCCTTGGCTTTGGTATAGCAGTCATCGATGATACTCTTGACTTCCTTGTCGATTTCGCCGGATATCTCTTCACTGTGAGCCTTGGCATGAGCCAGATCCTTACCGATGAAGACCTCATCATCGTCATCATCATAACAGATGACACCGATATGATCGGACATTCCGTAACGGGTCACCATACGGCGGGCCGTCTTGGTGGCTTTCTTGATATCACTGGAAGCTCCTGTGGTGATATCACCGAAGATGATCTCCTCCGCAATACGTCCTCCCAAAGATACCATGATATCCTGGAGCATACGGCTCTTGGTGGCGAACATCTCATCCTTTTCCGGCAGGGGCATGGTATAACCGGCAGCTCCCACTCCGGTCGGGATAATGGATACGGTATAGACCGGTCCCACATCCGGAAGTACATGGAACAGGATCGCATGGCCTGCTTCGTGGTATGCAGTGATCTTCTTCTCCTTGTCGGAAATGATACGGCTCTTCTTCTCCGCACCGATTCCCACTTTGATAAAGGCTCTCTTGATATCCTTCTGTGCGATAAAGGAGCGGTTCTCTTTCGCCGCGATAATGGCCGCTTCGTTCAGCAGGTTCTCCAGATCCGCTCCGGTGAAGCCTGCAGTAGTCTGAGCGATCTGCTGCAGATTCACATCATCCCCCAGAGGTTTGTTCTTCGCATGTACTTTCAAAATCTCTTCTCTGCCACCGATATCCGGGGTTCCCACCGCTACCTTACGGTCGAAACGACCGGGACGCAGGATTGCAGGATCCAGAATATCCACACGGTTGGTGGCCGCCATAACGATAATGCCCTCATTGACGCCGAAACCGTCCATTTCTACCAGTAACTGGTTCAGGGTCTGCTCTCTCTCATCGTGTCCTCCGCCCATACCGGTACCACGCCGTCTTGCCACGGCATCGATCTCATCGATAAATACGATACAAGGTGCATTATGCTTTGCTTCTTCAAACAGGTCACGCACACGGGAAGCGCCCACACCAACGAACATTTCCACGAAATCGGATCCGGAAATGCTGAAGAACGGTACTCCGGCTTCTCCGGCCACTGCCTTGGCCAACAGGGTCTTACCGGTTCCGGGAGGGCCCTCCAACAGGACACCCTTGGGGATTCTGGCTCCGACACCGGTGTATTTTCCCGGCTCCTTCAGGAAATCAACGATCTCCTCCAGTTCTTCCTTTTCCTCTTTCAGACCGGCTACCTGAGCGAATGTGACACTCTTGTCACCCAATGTCATCTTGGCGCGGCTTTTGCCGAAGTTCATCATCTTGCCGTTACCGCCGCCTGCCTGTTGGGCATTCATCATCATGAACAGGAAAATTCCCACCGCCAGCACGACCAGCATCGGCAGCATATAGGTCAGGAACCAGTTCTCCCTTTCAATGTCATTGACCACCGGATCAAACCCATACTCACGTACCAGGGTCTCCAGTTCTGTAATGTCCGTTGCGTACAGCTTATGAGATACACCGTTCTTCATCTGGATCTCCAGATATCCGGTAGGTGCTTCTCCGTTGGGCTGCACCACGACTTCCGATACATTGCCGGCATCCAGATCCGCAATGAACTCCGCCTTGGTGTATTCATCTGTACGGTTGTTCAACAGGTTGAGGCCGAAGATCACCAGAAGCAGAAGTATGATAAATATAAAATATGAATTGATTGTTTTGCCGTTTTGTTTCAACTTCACGGGCCTCCTACATCTTTGTATCGCTTAATCGAATTCTACCACACCGATGTAAGGCAGATTACGATATCTCTGATCATAATCCAGACCATAGCCCACTACAAACTCATCGGGAATATTAAATCCGGTATAATCCACATGGACATCGATCACTCTTCTCTCGGGTTTGTCCAACAGGGTGCACAGACGTAAAGAAGCCGGACCTCTGTCCTTCAGCATCTCCAGCAGATAGCTCAGGGTTCTTCCGCTGTCCACGATATCCTCTACTACAATAACTTCCTTATCTTTCAGAGATTCGTCCAGATCCTTCACGATCTTGACTACACCGCTGGACTTGGTATCGCTGCCATAGCTGGATACGGACATAAAGTCCAGAGATACGGGAACAGTGATACGCTTTGCCAGTTCACACATGAAAAAGCTGCCACCCTTCAGTACACATACAAGGTGTACCTGCTTACCCGCATAATCCTTGCTGATCTGCTCACCGATCTCCTGGATTCTCTTATCTACTTCCTCTTCTGTCAACAGTACTCTGATATGCTCTGCCATTTTCTTTTGTCTTTTCGCTTTTAAGCGAACTCCTTTCTTATTAATTGTACCTTTAAAATACGTTTTGTATTCTCCGTTACTTTATAATATTCGCTGATACGGTATCCCACGACCCACAGTACATGCTCTCCCTCTGCCAGGATCGGCAGTCTGTCGCGTTCCGCCTGCGGGATCTTTTGATCGACCAGATAACTTTTCAGCGATTTATGGATCATCCCGCCTCTTCCGTCAGCAATGGTCAGATAGTCACCCGGCTTTCTTGTCCGTATCACCGGACATTTTTTTATTTTATCATAATCAAACCATTTCGTATACTGATTTGTGGGAACTTCTTGGTTTTTTTCATGGGCAGCGGCCAGGTCACACACACAGTATTCCACCGTTCCCACTTCACATTCCACTGTCCCTGTCTGTCCGGGAGAAAGCTGCAGAGTTGGTTGATATTTCTCAGCCACTTCCGTCTTCTCCAAAAGCTCCCTGTCTGTCCTCTCTACTGTCAGCAGGACTTCCTCATATTGCCGTCTACCCCGGATGCCGAACGGAAGACAGATCTGCCGGTTGCCTTCCCTGGTAAACAAGGTCAGCAGTTCCTGAATATGCTGGTAAGTGATGTCTTTCTGTCCGGGAGACAATTGCTTCACTTCTTCATACAAGAGGCGCTTACGGATCACAGGATGCAACGACAGAAAAGACTCCACAGCAATACAGATCACCGCGTTCCGGCTGTCCCCCGTCTCTGCGGACTCTCCATCACCGTCCGTTGCCCGGATACATCGGCCAGCTGCTTCTTTTGTCTGCAGTTCCAGATAGTCCTCCGTCTCCGCCAGCAGCTCCGCCGTCTGATTCATATGCGCTACACAGCCCTTTACAATATTCTGCTCCGCATAAGGCAAAATATGATGCCGAATACGATTTCTGGTGTAGTCATCCTCCTCATTGGTGGCATCCTTGCAATAGACAATTCCTCGCTGTTGTAAAAACTTCTCGATCTCCCACCGTTCCAGACATAGGAGCGGTCGTATAATCCGATCTCTCACAGGCAAAATGCTGGCCAGTCCCCGGATTCCACTGCCCCGGAACAAATGGAACAGCTGGGTCTCGCTGCGGTCATTGCTGTTGTGGGCCACTGCGATCTTCGTGGCTCCCCACTCCTTTGCCGCCTTTTCAAACGCCTCATATCTCGTTCTGCGCCCGGCTTCTTCCTCAGAGATTTTCTCCATGCGGGCTCTGTTCCTTACCTCTGCCCTGGTCAGGAAAAAAGGGATTCCTCTCTCCTCGCAGAGCTGCTCCACATACCGGGCATCTTCTCCGGCCTCCGCGCGAATGCCGTGATCCACATGCACTACGGCAATGTCTGTAGGTACTTCCTTCTGCCATTCCAGCAACAAAAATAAGAGGCAAACCGAGTCTGCCCCTCCAGAAACACCGGCTACCACACGGTCGCCGGCCTGCAGCATGTGATGCTCTCTGATATATGCAAATACTTTTTCTCGCGTATCCATCCATGTATTCATGTTTTTACTCTATCCTAATTATGGGGAAAAATCAAGGCGGCATCACGTGTTTTCCCACAGGCAGAGCACAAATACCGTCATATCGTCCCGAATCCGTCCCTCTGAGGCACAGATGGCATAGGACAATATTTTCTCTGCGATCTCCTGCGGGTTCTGTTCCTGCAACCCTTCCAGCACCTGTGCCATGCGCTCTTCCCCGTCTTCCATCATATCCAGAACCCCGTCCGTCATCATGACCAGCAGATCTCCCGGCCGGATCTGACACATCTGTCGTTCTATCTGCACTTTTTGAAAAATACCTAACGGCAGGCTTTCGCCGCCGACACAGAGAACCCTTCCGGAGGTCTTCCAGAACGTGGCAACACCGCCCACCTTGCAGATCTCACATTCGCCGGTATACAGATCCAGGCTGCAAAGGTCTATCGTAGGATGATCGTCCTCTTCATTTTGCGCATACAACGCAGAATTCAGGAGATTCACAGATGCCTCGGTCCCGAAGCCCGCCTCCAGCATTTTTTCCATGAGATCCATGACTCTGCCGCTGCCCCGGCTGGCATCCTCCCCGGAGCCTGTCCCATCAGACAACAGCAGGATCAGCTTCCCTTTTTCCGATTCCATGGTGGCATACTGATCCCCCGAGACTTTCTCCCCTTCTTTTACCGCCCGGCTCACCCCCGTCAGTGCTATGTATTTCGGTTCCTCTGTGAACAGAAAACAATGCGGCTCCTGCTCCACGAGATAAGGGCTTCCTGAAGAGACCTGCAGCTTTTTTCCCAATAATACCGTCAGCATGTCCGCCACCTGTGCCGCCTTATAGTGCCTTTTTTCGGTGGACAGTGTCATACTGATCCCTGCTTCTGTCCCGGAGCTGCTGCCGTCCTTCTCTACATAGCAGAGGTCTCTGGCGATGATCCCTTCACTCTTGAGCGCCTGTACCAGGCTTTTCCTCTTTTTCTCTTCCAGCGGACAATACCCCAGTTCCTCTCCTGCCACCCGTTCCATGATCCGGGCCACTTCCTGCAGATGGTCTCCCATGATCTGTCTGCTCTGCCACAGCATACATTTTTCCAGAATATTCTGCCTGTCCTCTCCTGTAATCTGTATCTCCTGCCGAAAGCTCTTCCCCAGTTCCTCAAAACTCTCCGCATATCCCATCAGTTTCTGTCTGCACAGCAGTGAGATCTGTGCACACTGTTCTCTCTCCAGCCGTTCCTGCTCCTTTTTCCCTATGATCATGGCATCCTCCCCTTTCTGTTTTCACGATTATAGGGCAGTTTTCCTCTTCCTTTTGTCAAATCGAGGGAGGGAAAGACTTCATTTTTTGCGACAAAAAAAGCAGGTTCACTGTTGAGAAACAGTTTCCCTGCTTAATTGTCTTCCTGAAAAAGGATCTCACCTTCGTATACCAGTCCCAGCTTATCCTTCGCCACCTCTTCCACATAAGCTTTCGTCTGAGTGTACTTACCGAATTCCTCGATCTGTTCCGCTCTGGTCTGCTCTGCTTCGATCTGCGCGCCAAGACTTGCGATCTGGGTATCATAGCCCGCAATCTTCTGTTGTAATTCCACGCTCCGCGCCGCAACGACCACCATGATCATCAACACGACCAGGGTCACCAGGAACATACTGAACCGGTTCTGGTGTCTCTTGCGGTAGGCTGCTTTTCTTCTTGCCATACGCGCATCTCCTTTTAATGAATATTTTAAGCATTTTCCTAAGTATAGTCAACTGCTTTTTCAGCCAATTTCCCGTGATCCGCAAGGCTTTCCGGATTGGGTGCAGAAGAGTATTCAGGCCCAGTGCCACATACTTTACAAAAAAGGGACTGATTGTCCTGTGATACAGGTACATTCCCGCCAATGCCCCCAGCACGGCAAACCATCGCAGGTTCCCGTTACTTTCATGAAACATCAGCAGAAAGACCTTTCCCGCACAGTAGATCCAGAATGCCAGATCTTCCAGAGATACCATGCTGGTACTGTGAGCAAACACTCTTCGCAGGATCCGCAGAATATCATACAGAAAAGTGATCCCCACACCCAGCAGAAAGGAATGCAGCAGAAAAACATTTTCATCCATCAGCGGAACAGCCTGCCCAGGAAGGATTCCTGTTTTTCTCCGGATGCTGCGGTATCCGAATATACAAGGCTGTCGATCCGGCCGTCAATATCCACTTCCCCCTTATCTAATGTCAGGCGGTTCACATGGAGCTCGTTGCCATGGATCATCAGCATCCCCTGTTCCGTCTCCAGCAGGATCTCCCGCAGATCAAAGGAAAGGACGTCATTTACCCCATTCACGGTACATGTCCGTCTGTTGGTCATGGTCACTTTATGCATACGTCCTGTCGCGTTTAAATCTTCCATTCTCTCCATAGCCTCCCATCCTCCGCTCCTTCCGGAACCGGACTTACAATGTATTGTATGGGAAAATGTGGAAATTTATACATAGAGAACCTGATATTATATATAACGGAAAAGTTCTTTGGCTTCTTCTTTTTTCACGGTCTCCTGTACATCCAGGACCTCGACTTTTACTTCCTTGTTGCCGAAAGAGATGGAAATGATATCTCCCTCTTTGACATTGGCGGATGCCTTTGCCGGCTTATCATTGATCAGCACTCTGCCGCTGTCGCAGGCTTCATTAGCCACAGTACGGCGCTTGATCAGTCGGGATACCTTCAAATATTTGTCTAATCTCATGCTTTTAACCTCACGATCATCCGTTTCTGAAAAACAAAAGAGACCCGAAAGGTTGTCCCATCGAGTCTCTGAAAATTCAGCTTCTATTATGCGTTCAGCATATCCTTTAATGCCTTACCAGCCTTGAACTTAGGAGCCTTGGAAGCAGCGATCTTCATAGGTGCGCCGCTCTGAGGATTTCTACCCTCTCTAGCTGCTCTGCTGGATACTTCGAAAGTACCGAAGCCAACTAACTGAACCTTACCATCCTTCTTTAACTCTTCAGCAACAACATCGGTGAATGCCTTTAATGCCTTCTCTGCGTCCTTCTTGGAAAGACCAGCCTGATCAGCCATAGCTGCAACTAATTCTGTTTTGTTCATATTGAACTCCTCCTGTAATGAGTTTTCGTTATTAATTTTACGCTCGAAAATAGTTCTTTTGAAACGTCTATACATATATATATCTGTTTTTATCCCTTTTGTCAAGGTTTTTCCGCATATTTACGGCATTTCTTCCCCTCCCGGAAAGGATCATTCTGTCGATGAAGAGCTGGCCGTCAGGTCTACAAATGAGTAGGATACATCCTTTTCTTCTTCATCCACCTGTACCGTATAACTTCTGGTTTCATAACCGGATTTTCGCAGGGTGATCACATGACTTCCTGAGGTCTTCTTAAAACTGCAGGGGGAAATTCCCACATAGTTGCCGTCCAGATATACCTCCACATTTTCCGGAGCATCAATATGCACGCGGTAATAGGTCGTAGTCGTATCTGCGGTGGAGGTAGATTCCGTTGCGGAAGAGCTGGAAGAACTGCTGCTTTCCGTACTGTCTTCACTGTCGGAGTCCGCCTTATCCAGCTGGACATCCACTCCCGCGGATTCCTGTCCCACCCTGAGATACTGTGTAAGCGACTTATAGCCGTCCGCCTTTGCAATAATCTGGTGAATACCGTATTCCAGCGTGATCGGCTGAGAGGCATCCACCTGGCTTCCATCGATATACAATTCCGTATCGGAAGGACTCAGGGAAAACAGCACCATACCATACTGCGCCTCTGCCATTTCCAGATCGCCGATATCCAGTGTTGTTTCCTCGTTGCGGTTGATCACGACATTTTTCGTGCCACCACCGCCGTTATAGCTGATATCTACCTGATAGCTTCCCTCTGGCACCGTCACCAGCATGTCCTCTGTGATCCGCACGATCTGTGTCTGGCCGATTTCCAGCCAGCCGCCCACAAAGTTCTCATCGTTGACCAGTCTGAGGTATCCATGGCCTTTTTCCACTGTTACGCTGAGCACTGTGCTGTCAATGCCGTGAAACGTCAGAATATCCGCCGGATTCAGATCCATTTTTTCAATGCTGTGTCCCTGGGAAAAATACTGGGTATCCCTGGACAACTGGAACACCTCTTCCCCGATGGCCACCTCATTTCGCACGGTATTCATCTCGTAGTGCTCCACATCTTCATACTGCCATGCTGTCTGCGCCAGCTGCATGGAGGTCAGATGCTTCTGACTTTTCAAAAAAGTCACATCCACGATGTCCCCCTCCTGCAGCTGACTCAGGGAAATTGCCTTTCCATATTTATCTGCGAACCGCGTTGTTCCGTCCATGGACAGCGTGTAACGTTTGCCCAGATCCAGATTTAACAGTGTGACAGTGTTGTCAACATTATTGATATCCACCAGTACCGCCGTATCTGCGGAATCATAGCTGTCCGGATTGGTGACAACAAAGCCGGTATCTATCCGCTCTGCCTGTGCCGTTGGCGCAGGTGTTGCCGCCGTCCCGGAGGATGCTGTCTGCCCGCATCCAGCAAATGACATTGCTGTCACAAGCAAAAGAATTACCACTGTCTGTTTCGTTTTCGAATACTTTTTGTCTTCGAATCTTTTCAACGTTTTTGCTTCTCCTTTGTCTCCTGACGCTGCGATCCTGCCGCAACGTCTCTTCCGTTGTCTGCCGTTCATTGCCCGGCTTTTATCTTTGCAGCAGTTTCAGGAATTTCTTTCTGGCCGCTTCCTGTTCCAACAGGCGGTCCAGTTTCTCCTGATTCTTCTCCGGGATCCAGGCCTTGCCGGAATTATAATAAAAGTTTACGATCTTCCACAATTTCTCAGGATAGGACAGGCGGTAGACCAGATCCTGTCTCTCATAGGGCTTTAACGGTCTGACACTTTCATAAGCCGCCAGAAGCACTCTGCCCCATTCGGCATCCCATTCACTTTTTTCCAAAAGCTTTCGCAACAGCAGATACAGGTCTCTCACCGGCCCGTCTGCCTGACATTTTTCGAAGTTCACCAGGAAAAATCCACGGTCCTGCCGCAGAATATTATGATATTGGTAATCTCCGTGGCAGAAACACAGCGGTACTTCCTCTCCGCTGTCGGAGGCAGCCAGCTCGATCTCTTTCCATTCTTCACACAGTTGTCTTGCTTCCTCTAAAAAAGGATCAATCACTGCAGACAACCGGATCTCGAACCAGGTCTTCTGGCTGCGCTGTTTCAAGAACCTGCGGGCTCTCTTGAGCTCCCGGTTATGCTTCTCATAGTCCCGGCTGGGGAGATATCGCTCTATGACCGGTGCCGAAGTCTCCTCCGTCTCCGGAAATACCGGTGTAAATTCCAGATCACCGTGCAGTCTCGCCAGAAGCCGCATGGCTTCCATACATTCTTCCCTGTCACGGATATTACATTCTCGGCCTTCCCACCAGGTCTTCAGAATATATCTGACACCGTCCCGGTCTGTCACCGATAACGCGCCTTCCTTTGTGGCAAGCAATCGCTCCGCAGGAACGGTTCCCCGTTCCTCCAGGTGCTTCAGGACCTGCTCCTGCAGGCATAATTGTTCCTCTCTTCCGGTATATTCCTTGAAGATCAGGCAGCCCTGCTGTGTATCGCACAGAATCGCTCCCCTTCCTTTTCGGGTACGCAATACTTCTATCTCATACTGCTCCAGCAGTACCACCGCTCTGTCATTCACTTACAACCCCTCCTAAGATACGTCCTTAACCGTTTCCCGGTTCCTACGCTATCTTATGAGGAAAGCCTGTAAAGTATGCTCAATCTTTGTCTGCCGACAGTTCCTTTACCTTTTCCAGCAGCTGTTCTCTGGTATTCTGCTCGGGATGTTCCAATACCAGTTCCAGCAGCTGTTGCAGCATCTCTCCCAGCTCTCTGCCCGGTTTCATACCGGTGTTGATCAGATCCCTGCCGGTGACCGCCAGTGTTTTCAGGGAGATGCACTGCTTCTTTTCCAGCATTTCCTGATACAGTTTCTTCCAGAGTTCGAGATTCTCTAGTTTTTCTGTTCTCAGGTAATCGCTCTGTGCCAGAATATCTGCCCGTTTCACCGGGAACAGCAGAGGGAAAATATCTTCCCCGATCTTATTCACCGCCCGGCGGACAATCCGCAGATCCGGTATCACATCATTGCCATAATCATGGTATCTCACCAGACGGGTGACCACCGCAACGGTATCATTATCAAATCGCAGTCTCCGCAGAATCTTCCGCGCCATCTCTTCTCCCACCGCCGGATGTCCGTAGAAATGAGTGATTCCGTCTTCATCCACAGTAAGTGTGGCCGGCTTGCCGATGTCATGGAGCAGCATGGCATAACGCAGATTCTTGTCCGGCCCGATCTCCATAAGTGCATGTAATGTATGCTCACCCACATTGTATTTATGATGCTTGTGCTTCTGCGGTGTCTCCATCATGGCATCGAATTCCGGTAGGATCACCTTGGTGACACCCATGTCATAAGCTTCTCTGAGAGTGTCGGGATGAGGGGACACCAACAGTTTAGTCAGTTCCACCTGAATCCGCTCCGCACTGATCTTCTGCAGGGTCGGTGCCAGCTTCCGGATTGCCGCCTCAGTATCTTCGTGGATCTCGTAGCCCAGCTGGGCTGAAAAACGAATTGCCCGCATGATCCGCAGGGCATCTTCTCCAAAACGTTCTTCCGGGTTGCCTACGCATCGGATCAGCTTCGCCTCGATGTCTTTTAATCCGCCGAAAATGTCGATCAGGCCTTCCGTTTCATTATAAGCCATGGCATTGATGGTAAAATCCCGGCGTTTCAGGTCCTCCTCCAGGTTCGGAGTAAACATCACTTCTTTGGGATGTCGGCTGTCTTCGTATTTTCCATCCACACGGTAGGTCGTAACCTCAAAGCCTTCCTTGTCCAGCATGACGGTTACGGTGCCATGCTGGATTCCGGTGTCGATGGTGCGACGAAACAGCTGCTTTACCTGCTCCGGTCTCGCCGAGGTGGTGATATCCCAGTCCTCCGGGGTTCTCCCCAGAATGGAATCCCGCACGCAGCCGCCTACCACATAGGCTTCGAATCCGGCATTCTGTATGGTTTCTATGATATATTTCGCTTTTTCAGGTATTTGTATCTGAATCATATATATCCTCTTTTGCAAAAATCACACACGCTCATTGCTCTGTGAGTTTTCGCTTGCTACTGCTTTGTGTCTATTGTTTGTTTCTAAGAAAGGCTATGCCTGCTCCGGTTTCATGATGAACTTATCGATGACTTCCACCAGTCCGTCTTCATCGTTGGTGCCGGTGATATAGTCCGCCGCATCCTTGACCGCCGGCTGGGCATTCCCCATTGCTACGCCGGTTCCCGCATATTCGATCATGGAGATGTCATTGTAACCGTCCCCGCAGCAGATCGCATTCTCTCTGGTCAGTCCCATGCCTTCCAGCATATGATCCAAAGAGGTGGCTTTGTTCACATCTTTCGGCATGATCTCGATGAAATAGGGTTCGGAACGGTAGATGCTTGCCACATCGCTGTATTTTTCCTGCAGCTGTTTCTCAAGAGCAGGGGCGATCTCTTCCGGTGCCGTCATCAGGCATTTATTAATATCAAAATTCACATATTCGACGAAATTGTCAACGACCTTTATAGGAATTCCGTTGATTCTGGCTTCCAGCTGCACATAGTCATCCGGCTCGAACGCAGAGATGACGCCAGGACCCTGATAAGTGATCAGTCCGCAGCCATTCGCTTTGGCGAATTCGTACAATCCGGGCACAATGGACAGGGGCAGTGTTCTCTGATAGACCACTTCTCCTGTCTTACACTCCACGATACGGGCTCCGTTAAATGACAGTAGGTATCCGCCGTATTTTTTCAGTTCCAACTCCTCTTCGCATTTCCGCATGCCGGGGGTGGGACGACCCGAAGCCAGGATCACCTTGTGACCATGCTGTAAAATATTCCAGATTCCCTGTTTGGTAGCTTCCGTGATCTCTTTTTTTGAATTGGTCAATGTTCCGTCAATATCCAGTACCAGAACTTTTTCCTGCATGTTTATTCATACCTTTCTCAAAGTTATTCTCTGTTCAGCTCACGTAACTGGCAGAGTCACATTATCATGTTTCCCGTCCTTTTGCGACTATTTTTGCTCATAACCTAACAGTACCTGTCTCTTCTGCTTGTGCAGTGAAACAGGTACTTGTCTGTTGTCTATGTTCTGTTCCTGAGCAAGCTTTACTGTGCCTGTGTTGCGGTCTCTTCGGTAGCAGCAGTCTGCTCCTCGGTGATCTCCTGGGTCTCTGCGGTCGCGGTCTCAGCGGCTGCGGATTCCTCTGCCTGCACCTTCAGGTAATTCAGTTTACCCTTGGGATCCTCTACTGTTACATCTGCGGTAATATCCTGCATATGCTGACTCATTGTATCGGATACCAGCGTATTCTTGATGTTGATCTTCCACTCGGGCTGATCCTGTCCGATGTAGTAAAGTACATAGGTGGTGTCACTGACAGTGATGGCTACGGTATCTCCTGCCTGACGGCTGTTGTCGAAGATCCAGTTGCTCAGCTCCTCTGTCATACCGGTCTTGGTCACCTGCTCGAACAGACCGCCGTTCTCTACTGCAGAAGTATCCTGTGTATACTTCTTGCACAATTCTGCGAAGCTGTCCTCGGTAGCTGCACCGCTCTTCCACTCCTCCAGGATCTCTTCACCGGTCTTATCCTCGGTGGGAATAATCACACGTACATCTGCGGAAGGAGTCTCATCCAGATATCTCTTCTCAAATGCCACGGCATAGTAGCAATGGCTGTTGTCGTTAGTAATGACGGTGGTGTCTCCTGCCTTTCTGGCATCATCAAACAGCCAGTCGGAGATCAGGTAGTTCACGGAAGACTTCTTCTCATTCTCGTGTGCTTCGCCGTCTTTTGCCACGGTCTTCTCCGCATCATCTGCCAGTACCTTCGCATCTTCCATTGCCTTGGCGATCTCAGCATCGGAAGGCTGGTAAGCGGTATCGGTGCTGTCGGAAGCTGTTGCATCTGTAGCTGCCGTTCCGTCTGTTGCAGTGGTATCGGTGGTTGCAGCAGTCTCCTCTACGGGATCTGCCAGTTCGGTAGGTTCTGTGGGCAGATCAGCTTCGATCGTGGTCAGGCGGTAATCTACGGAATCGTAGGTTGCCTTATTTTCCTCATAATAGCTCTGGATCTCATCATCACTGGGAGCATTGTCCTCCTGCAGCTTCTGATAATAAGCGTTCATTACCATGTCGTTCTTCACATATTCTTCGATACGGCCCATGGTTGCATAGCTTCCGTAGATGGAACGTACATATTCCTTCTCGGAGATGCCTGCGGATGCAGCGGAGGTTTTGATGGTCTCCTTGAAAGTATTGTACTCATCCGTGGTATCGTAGGTGAAGCCGGCTGCTTTGGCTTCTGCCATCAGCGCCTTATTCTGCTTCAGGCTCTCTACTGCATTCTGCTCAAAATAGTCCTGCCAGGTCAGAGTATCGGAATACATCTGTGTGGACAGATCCTTGCTGGTATCCAGTCCGAAGTATGTCAGATAGCTGCCGTACTGGGTGATATAATTGTTCTTGGTCAGGTTGTATTGGTAATCGAACTCTACCTTGTTTACAGCTTCTCCATTGACCACCACATAGGTCTCATGAGTTGCCAGATAGGTACGGATGGGGAAAGATGCTACCAGACATACCAGAGCCACAAGCACTACGATGCCGATGGCCGTGCTGATGCGCTCTTCCTTTTTCTCCTTTTCCTTCTCCTCTTTACGCTTCTGTACCTTACGGTCATATTTGGTCATGACCTTCTGTTCTGTTTGTTCTTTATTTTCTGTAACTTTTTCATTCTTAGACATTGCTTACATGTCTCCTTCCTGGTGTCTTAAGTCCCAATGACTCCTTATTTTACCGTATTTTAGCGGAAAAAGAAAGCTATTTCACATATTTTTCAAGTTTTTCCACGATATTTTTCACACATCCGGGTTCAAAAGGGCTGTCCAGTCCGACTTCTTTGATCATATTGGTGTAGAAATCGCTGGCGGACAGCCGGCACAGCTTCAGATAGCTCTTCCACGCCTCTGTAAAATCGGCATCCATCTTCACCTTGTACTGTAGTGCGCAGGTCTGAGCCAGACAATAATCGATATAATACAGAGGGTAGTCGTAAATGTGCAGCTGCTTCTGCCAGAAGCCTCCCTGTCCGAAGAAAGGATCTCCCTCGTAATCCAGGTGGGGCTTGTACTCCCGCTCCAGACGGCTCCATGCCTGCTTTCTCTCGGCCGGGGTCAGCTCCGGGTGCTCATAGACGATATGCTGGAACTCATCCACCATACAGCCGTAAGGAATAAACGCAGCCGCATCCTCCAGATGCATTTCCACGTAATCCTGCGCTCTGTCGCCGAAGAACAGGTTCATCCACTTTTCCGTGAAAAATTCCATGGACATGGAATGGATCTCTGCAGTCTCCATGCCGATATCCGCATGCTCTCTGATAGGATCCTGTGCAGCGAGATACCCCTGAAACGCATGACCACACTCATGCGTGATGACGTCCACATCACCGCTGGTACCGTTAAAGTTAGCGAAGATAAACGGTGCATGGTACAGAGGCAGATAAGTCATGTAACCGCCAGCTTTCTTGGTCTTGCGGCCCAATACGTCAAACAGTTGGTTCTCCATCATGAAATCAAAGAATTCCGCAGTCTCCGGGGACAGTTCCCGGTACATCTTCTGGCCTGCTGCCATGATCTCTTCCGGGGTGCCGGTGGGCGCCGGATTGCCGTTCTTAAAGTATACCTGTTCGTCGATATAGCTGAGCTTTTCCAGTTCCAGACGCTGTCTTCTGCTGTCATGCAGTTTTTCCGCGAAGGGTACGAAATACTCTTTGATCTGCTGACGGAAAGCCTCTACCTCGTCCTTGCCGTAGCAGTTGCGGTTCATGCGGTAATATCCCAGCTCCAGGTAATTCTCGTAACCCATGGCTCTGGCCTGTGCGGTACGGTTCTTCACCAGTTTGTCGTAAATGGTATCCAGCTGCTCCTCATTTTTCCGGAAAAAGTCACTCATTTTCTCCCATGCCTGTCTGCGGACATTGCGGTCGCAATTCACCAGATAGGGCCGCAACAGGGACAGGTTCAGTTCCTTGCCATCGAAGTCGATCTTCGCACTGGCAATGAGTTTATCATACTCCATGGTCAGAGCATTCTCCTCCTGCATCAGCGGGATCAACGCCTCGCTCATGGACTTCTGTGCCAGCTCCATATTCTTGAACGCTACCGGACCGATCTTCTCCTCCAGATAAGCTCTGTAGGGGGATTCATATAATTTCTTCTGATAAGCCAGCACCAGATTGCTGAATACCGGTCCCTGCTCATCGTAGTATTTATGCTCTTCCTCGTAGAATTTATCGGAAGTATCGATGTCGAAGCGGATATTCGCGATCGTCATCAGCGTCATGACACGGTCCGTCAGCGCATAGTACTTCTGATGCACCACGAACTGCTCCTCCCCGCTCTTCGCCGCCTCCAGCTCCCAGATCAGCTCTCCCATCTCTTCCTGCACCTTGGCAAAATCTATTCTCTCGTAAGGCATGTCCTCAAATCTCATAATTATAGTAACCCTCTCTTTCTGTGTCCTTAGGAATCTATACTGCTTATCTTACCCCAAAATGCCGGGAAAGTAAAACTTTAGAAGCGTTCTGTAACATTTTTCTGGATTTTTTGTAGCCTTTTTGTAACATTTTTCAGACTTGCCAATAAGGAATCCCTATGGTATGGTGGTATTAGAAGTAATTTTTCTTCTTTCAAAAATTCTTATAAACCCGTCAGTGGTCAAAGTTTCCCTTATTATTTATTTTATATGGAAAATATTTGTTTTATTTTTACATTTATTTTGCAACAGAAAGGAGATTTATGGAGTTAAAACAAAATAATATAACCAGCAACTATTTCTCGGAGGAGTATTTGATGAATACTGTGTCGAGATTCTGGAAAAATTTTGTTGCGGAAGAAATTTCGTATGGGAATGCGATAGCTGCTGCGCCGGGGAATGTGGCTGTGGCAATACCGGCTTCCGGAAAGCGGAATTATAAGGATCTGGTGTTCCGGAAAATATTTCATGACAAGGAGAAGCTGCTCTCGCTGTACAATGCGCTGAATCACTCGCATTATGAAGATCCGGAGCTACTGCATATTACAACTTTGGAAAATGCGGTTTACCTAAGCTTGCAGAACGACCTGTCATTTGTGGTGGATTTTGATCTATGGTTTTTTGAGCACCAGTCCACCCTGAATCCCAATATGCCGTATCGCTTTTTGCTGTATCTGGCAAGTGAATATTCAAAGATGAGCACAGATGACCTGCTTTATTCCAACAAGTTACAGATGCTGGATACTCCACATTTTGTAGTGTTTTATAACGGAACGGATCCTCTCCCGGAATACAGCACCCTGAAGCTGTCCAGCGCCTACCGGAATAAGGAAGAGACTCCTCAGCTTGAATTACAGGTACAGGTAATCAATATCAATCTCGGGTTCAACTCCGAGCTGATGGATGCCTGCCAGATTTTAAAGGATTACGCCCAGTTTGTCGCAGAAGTCCGTGAGCAGGCAAAGGTGTATCCAAACCGGCAGGCCATCGTTCAGGCCGTGGATGTGTGTATTAAGAAGGATATTTTAAAGGAATTTTTGCTTGAGAATAAGAAGGAGGTTATTGATATGGTGTTTTTCGAATATGACGCCGAGGCGGAAAAGAGAGTTATTTATAAGGATGGCGTAGAGGAAGGCAGAGCAAAAGAAATTGTTCGGTCATGTAAGGACTTTAACTTGTCAAAAGAGGATGCAATCCACAAGTTAGAGACTCTACTATCAATCCCTACACAATCTGCCATTGACTATTACGAAAAATTTTCAAAGGAATTTGAAAATGAATTCTCAAAAGCACAAAAAATTATGTAAAAGGAGTACATTGGTATGAACTTTTTTGAGTATGATGCTGAGCTTTCTATTTCTACACAGGCAGCCATGGATTACTATGATAATTTTTCGAAGGAATTGGAAAAGAAATCTTTGGATGATCAAAAGGCCTTATAAGAACCCAAAAAGGGCAGCCCATCATGGACTGCCCTTTGGTTCTTACATAACTCTTACAGATATGGTTCGTTCCTCTTAGGAAACAACCTGATCTCAGCTTAAGCTTACTGTAACAGAGACAGTACGCCCTGGTTAGCCTGATTGGACTGAGCCAGCATAGCCTGACCTGCCTGAGCCAGGATGTTGTTGTTGGAGTACTTAACCATCTCAGTAGCCATATCGGTATCACGGATCTGGCTCTCTGCGCTGGTGGTATTCTCTACAACGTTATCCAGGTTGTTGATGGTGTGCTCAAGTCTGTTCTGAACAGCACCAAGTGCGGAACGCTGGGTGGATACCTTCTGGATAGCAGTTGCGATAGTCTTAACAGCCGCATCAGCATTCGTGGAATCTGTTCCATTTACCTGCAGTCCGTTTACACCAATGCCCTTAGCACTCATAGACTCTAAGGATACTTCGATTTTGTTCTCGGCGGTGGTATCAGCACCTACCTGGAAGCTTAAGATCAAAGCTTTCTCAGAAGAACTCAGTGCAGTGCTTCCGGATGCTCCAATTGCCAGTTTCACATTGACAGCAGCACCTGCTGCAAGGTCATTCAAATTTCCGGTATATGTACCAGTGATAGTAGCATCTGTGGTTTCAGGCTCTAACTGCTTGCTGATGGTAGCAGAGCCTGCAGCTTTTACATCAATTCCGTAAGCTTTCTTAATTTCAGCAACTGTATTTGTAACCTCTTTACCATCCTTCAGTGTAACGGTTGCGTTTTTTCCATCAGCAGAAGTAACCTTAACAACTTTCTCCGCTAATTTTTGTGCTGCGTCATCTGCAATATTAAAATTAGTATCATCACTGGACACTACTTTAACAGTTCCAATTTTAATCTCGGCACCATCTGTCTTTTCACCTATCGTGCCACCATTTGCTGCTACAGTTACTCCATCAACCGTTCCTAATACGTCGTTTGCCGCAAAGGTCTTCTTATTGCCATTTGAGGCAGCGTCACCCTTTAACAGATAAGTCTCATTGAATTTCGTGGTTTCAGATACACGGTCGATTTCATTTACAAGCTGATCGATCTCATTCTGTACATAGTTTCTGTCGTCTGCAGACATAGTACCATTTCCAGCCTTTACTGCCAGCTCGTTCATTCTCTGCAGCATATCATGTACTTCGGTCAGGGCGCCTTCAGCGGTCTGTACTGCACTGATACCATCCTGTGCGTTCAGGGAAGCCTGTGTCAGACCTCTGATCTGCTTTCTCATCTTCTCACTGATGGACAGGCCTGCTGCATCATCAGCTGCACGGTTGATCTTGTAACCGGAAGACAGTTTCTCGGTGGACTTTGCCTGAGAAGCGGTGGTCAGACCTAACATTCTGTTAGAGTTCATAGCTGTAAGATTGTGTTGTACTACCATAATAATTTACCTCCTTGTATTACTGCCCAATTCCTTTTGCGGCAGTGTGCGTATCTGTATTGTTATTGAGAAATCCTTTTCTCCCAGATACTTGTTTTTAGTTTTATAGTAACCGGAGTAGGAGCTTCCCTGTCGGGCCCTGACAGAGCCGCTCTTCCTCCGGTTATTACCATATGAAATTATTTGTCCGCATTTCCCTTTGTGATGATCACGTTGGATTTTTTGCGGTACTTCTCCGGGTGCTCTTCTTCCGCATAATATTTAGGAAGCTTCGCTCTCTCCTCCGGATCTGTGATCTGGTTTTCTAATACCGTGCTTCGCACGATGTTCACCTCTCTCGGTGCATCGATCATGATACGGAGATGATTCTTAGTTCCTCCCAGGAACACGATCTTGATATTGTCATTGATCATCAGGTATTCTTCCGGACTAACGGTCAGACGCAGCATATAATAACCTCCTTGCTCTCTTCAGCCTTCCTTGCCTGCTGTTTCTCACTGATGCAACATTCTATTATGGAATGTTGCATTTCCCAAATTCATTTATCATTTCAAGGAGGCCACTATGAGCACAACACAACCTATCCGCAGCAAACAGCTTTTACATGATTTCAAAAACTACTATCTTACCGAACAGCCGGAATTCCGGAATTACACCATTATCCTGATCGGTCTGAACACCGCACTGCGCATCAACGACATCCTTCATATCACCTGGGGTGACGTCTATTGTGGAGAACGCAGACGTTTTTACACTCATCTTCTGATCACAGAAAAGAAAACAGGAAAAGAGACCCGAATCCTGATCAACAAAGAACTTCAGGAAACATTACTGTCCTACCGGACAACACAGCCTTCCATAGCCGACACAGACTACCTCTTCCCCAGCCCCAGAAAAACCGGTTCCCCACTCTCCCGATACCAGGCCTACCGCATTGTCCGTAAGGCTGCTGAAGCCGTAGGAATCGAAGACGTGATCCGGTGCCATTCCCTTCGGAAGACCTTCGGCTACCATGCATGGAAAATGGGAACTCCGCCCGCATTGCTGATGGAGATTTACAATCATTCTTCTTTTCAGATCACAAAACATTATCTGGGGATTGAACAGGATGACAAAGATGCTGTATTTCGTGACATACAGCTATGACATGCGGCCTTTATAATTGCTATAATGATATAGAAATAACGTATTAGCGATTTTTATAAAAAAGACTAAAGTTTTCCCATGGTCAGCCGAAATATGTAGTGCAAGACAAAATGCAACATTCCATAATAGAATGTTGCATTTTTCTATTTTAATCCTTTCATTTCTGTGGTATTCTTTTAAAGACTGCATATCGCTATTTTTCGACAAATACTTTCCTTTTTTGAAACATATACAGTCAGAATCAGGAGTACACATGAAAAGCTTTATATGTGAAATGTTCTATAAGCAGCGGGCGGCATTCGAACAAAGCTGCGCTTCCAGGGGTAAAGAATATCCTCTTCCGGAAGATGTTTTCCTACAATCGGATATTTTCTATGACGAGAAGCATGTTCCGGCACATCGTCTGGATGTCTACCGTCCCAGGGGACGGGACGGAGAGATTCTCCCGGTCATCGTCAACGTACATGGCGGAGGCCTCCTCATAGGGAACAAGGAATTCAACCGTCCCTTTTGTGCCTCCCTTTGTGAGGCGGGGTATCTGGTATTCAGCATTGAGTACCGGCTGATACCGGACTGTCTCTTCTATGACCAACTAACTGACCTGCATCTGGCACTGGATTTTATCAGGGATCATCTGACGGAATACGGCGGTGACATTTCCCACATATATGCCTGCGGTGACAGCGGCGGTGCCTGTCTGCTGACTTACGGAATCGCCATGCAGCGAAGCACTGCACTGGCACAGGCTGCCGGAGTAACCCCTTCTGACCTGCCAGTCCGGGCACTTGGCCTGGTCAGCGGTATGTTCTATACGAACCGCCTGGATCAGATCGGACTTTTCCTCCCCAGATATCTCTACGGCCGGCATTATAAAAAAAGTGCTTTTGCCCCCTATGTATCTCCGGAGCACCCGGACATCGTGACCAGCCTGCCACCCAGTCTCCTGATCACCAGTGACAACGATAATCTTCAGAGCTATACTCTGAATTTTGAAAAGGCTCTGCGCAGACATCAGATGCCCCATAAACTGATCAACTACCCGAAGGATCCCCGCCTGACCCATGCGTTCAGCGCTTTTTACCCGGAGCTTCCGGAAAGCAGGGAAGTGATCCACCATTTGATTCATTTTTTTGAACATACCGGAGAGGACTGTAAAGGAGGATATGTATCATGACATACGACGAGAATGTTTTCAAAGAAAAAGCTAATCGGAAAGCCCGTAAGATCTGGATCGTTTTTGCTGTTTTACTGAGTGCCAACTATGGCTCCGATGCGTCCGGGGGATTATATCCCACCACTTCTTACCTTATTTTCCTGGCATTGTGCTGGCTGCCTCTGATCTTCGGCGAAGTGCTGTTACGTGTAAAGGGCTGGGCAACGGAGCTCTACCGCTACGATCTGGTCATCGGTTACGGCATCTTCTATACCTTTGTAATCTGTACCACAGCGTCACCCATCGCATTCACTTACATCCTTCCGGTGACAAGCTTACTGGTCCTGTATAAGAACCGGAAATTCATGATCAACTGCGGTATCGTCAACTCTCTGATCATTGTGGGCGCTGCCGTCTACCGCTACATGCTGGGCTTTAACAGTGCTTCCGATATGAAGAATTACCAGCTGCAGCTGTCCTGTATCATCCTGTGTTACATCTGCTATGTCATGTCCATCCGCCATCTGAACGAGTCCGACGGTGCCATGACCGACAGTATCAAAGCCGACCTTCACAGAGTGGTGACCACCGTAGAACAGGTCAAGACATCCAGCAATACCATTCTGGACGGCATTACCGTTGTCAGAGAACTGGCTTCTGAGAACAAGCACGGTTCCGATATGGTCATGCTGGGTATGAATGAATTGACGGATAATAACCATATGCTGCAGGATCGGACGACCTCTTCCACACAGATGACTTCCGACATCCGTGCCCAGGTGGAAAATGTTGTGGCACTCATCAGCGAAATGGTATCTCTGGTCGGGAAAACCGAATCCCATTCCAGTGTCAGTGCAAAAGATCTGCAAAGTTTGGTAAGCACTGCCACCACGATGTCAGAGCTTTCTACGGAGCTGGAAAATGTCCTGCAGAATTTCCAGCAGGAATTTGGCATGGTGAAGCAGGAGACCGGTACCATCGAAAAAATTACAAATCAGACAAACCTGCTGGCCTTAAACGCTTCCATCGAAGCCGCCAGAGCCGGTGAGGCAGGCAAGGGCTTCGCAGTGGTAGCTGATCAGATCCGTACCTTAAGTACTGAAACCCACGCTTCCTCCGGACAGATCAGAGAAGCTCTGTCCCGTCTGGATGCTACTTCCGCTAAGATGACCGCTTCCATTGAAGAGACCTTGAAGCTGATTCAGGTCACTCTGGAAAAGGTAACACAGACCGGTGAAAATGTAAATCAGATCGCATCTGATTCCGCACAGCTCGGCAGACATATTCAGGTAGTTGATAACGCAATTAAAGAAGTCGAAAGCTCCAATACCCAGCTGGTATCCAATATGGAACAGGTATCCAACATCGTGGAGACTATCACCGGCTGTATTGCACACTCCAGCCAGACCAGTGAGCGTATGCTCAGTAAATACGAAGAAACCGCTTCCAATATCAACACCATCGAGGATGTCATGGAGAACATGATGTGTGATCTGGGTATCGGCGGCTTCATGGGTATCGAAGATATTCAGCCAGGTATGAAGATTGATCTGAAAGTAGCCGGCCAGGGAGATACGGAATACCTTGGAGAACTGATCGAACAGATTCCGGAGGGTCTGCTGGTATCCTGTCAGAAGGAGCTAGCACTCACAGATACCGCTTCCTGTACCTTACAGATCACCGCAGGCAATATCCTGTATTGTTGGGACAAGGCAGTCATCTCTCCCGCTCCTGAAAAGGGTGCTCATGCCTTCAAAATCATCATTAATACCAGACCCAGGATCAATAACCGCCGTAAATACCCCCGTATGGATCTGGACAATGCCTGCACCATTAAGTTCAAAAATTCCGACACGGAATATGCAGCCACCATGGATAATATCAGTGCCAACGGCTTTGCTTTCCTGGCGACAGACAATATTTTCACCCAGAGTAAGAATGCCTCGGTCACTGTCACTATCCATGATTTCGCCCTCCCGGATCACAATGTGCTGGAAGGACGTATCATCCGCTGCTCCGATGATAACGGTCTGTTCATCGTAGGCTGCCAGATGCCGGAGGATAACTTCTATATTCTGGAATATGTAGAGAAAAATCTGGAAAGTAAGAAATAGTCAAATACAAAAGGGTGTCGCACAGCGGCACCCTTTCTTGTTTGGTTTTATAGTTTCATCTATGGCTTCAGGAGCCGGGCGATCAGACCCTCGACCTCCTGGAGCTGTTCTTTTGTGCTCTCCTTGTGGCTTTCCTTGCGGTACTTCGAAGGGGACATTCCCTTCATGGCGTGAAAGGCCTTGGTAAATACCAGGGCATCGCTGTATCCGCAGGACAATGCAATACTCTCGATAGGATAATTCGTGGAGTCCAGAAGCTCTCTCGCCTTGGTAATACGGAAGGTAGTAAGGAACTGCTGGGGAGACATCCCCAGATAGTTCTGGAACAGCGTATATAAATAGCTGCGGTTGATACACACATAGTCCGCCACATCCGTGACCTTGATGGGGTTACAGTAGTTGCTCTGGATAAAGGAGACCGCTTTTTTCACATACTGGTTCCCCTTATCCTCTTCCTCCCTTGCCACCACACCGGCGCTGTCGGCGATCACCGACAGAAATACTCCCAGCAGTCCGTTCCGGCGCAGATCATCCGCAATGCCAAAGGTATTATGCTCCATCATATCCCGGACAATGGAATACAGTTCCTCCGATTTATCACAGGAAAAAATAGGATGCCGGTCCGACAGTCCCATGCTGTGTAAGTATTCTTCGGCGCGGCTTCCAGCAAAGCCCACCCACAGATAGCTCCAGGGATCCTTCGCATCCGCCTGATAAAAAGCCAGTTCATTGGGCTGGATCAGGAAACCGTAACCCGCCTCCAGCTGGTATTCCTTGTCGTGAAACCGGAAATGTCCCTTGCCGCTCAGGACATAGTGGATCAGGTAATGTGGCTTGGAGGCCGGCCCGAAGCTGTGCAGCGGTGCCGTCTGGGAGCATCCGCAGCAGTTCACATACAGACTTCCTGTTTTATCATTGACAAAATCCAGTTTAAATGCTTTTTCCATGATCGGACCGTTTCCTTTCCGCGTTACCGCTCTCTCATCTAATTCACGAGAATCCCACCGTTTTCATCAAATTCCACGCCGAAGTCCCGGCTGTATTCATTCATACGCTGCAAAATTCTCTTCTTATCCTCACCTGCTGCCGGAGTAGGCTTAAAATCATTCCGGGTGGACACAGAACTCACCATGCAGGGAATGATCCTGGCATTCCGGTCCTCCACCTTTTGTCCGTTTTCGAATGTAAAGGTCTGCTGGAAGATCATGGTGTCTTTATCTGCCGGGTTCCGGTTGGCCCCGAAACAGAAATTCGCCAGGCTATAGATAATATATCTGCCCTTATATTCTTCGATTCCCTGGAGGACATGGGGATGATGACCAATGACCAGATCCACACCCCAGTCAATGCATTTTCTGCCAAGTACCTGTTGGTAATTCTCCGGATAAGTATCTTTCTCGATCCCCCAGTGACAACAGGCCAGGATCAGGTCCACATTCTGTTCCCGCAGAGTTTCAATATTGTTCTGGATCAGCTTTTCCGCCTGTGCGCCCCACTCTACCTCATTGACAGAGATTATTCCTATTTTCAGGTTCCGTTCTCCGCCGTGGGCTGCCGCACTGTCCGGGATCTCATAGATACCCACATTTTTATCATAAGCATAAATGATCCCTTCCTGCTCTAATGCCACCACAGTATCCCGGCTTCCCTGTTCGCCATAATCCAGGCGGTGATTGTTGGCGAAGCTGACGGCCTCAATGCTCCCCAGCGTCAGCAGATGAGCATAGGCTGGATCCCCTTTGATGCAGTAGGTCTGTCCCTCCCGCATCTGTTCCGATGTGGTCAGAGGCCCTTCCAGATTCACGATGGTCATATCGTCCGCCGCAAAGATGTCTCTCACATTTTCAAAGAAATAACCTTCGTCCTCCGCCTGATCATAGGCCTGACGGAAGGAGGCACTGTAGTCTTGTTCCTGATGATTTCCCAACGTTACATCCCCTGCTGCGGAGATGGTGATCGTATAGCGTTCACCCGTCAAATCACCGGAGTCATGGCAAGATCCCGATGTTGTTGCGTTCTCTCCACCGGAAGCCGTCCCTGTCTGTGCCCCCGTAGCAGAATCTTCTGCCGTCTGCCCAGCCTGCGTAGTTGCATTGTAACCGCCGATAGGCTGCGCCAGATCTTCCCTTCCCGGAATGTAGACCTGCTGGGTCAGATCATCGCCACATCCACCAAGTATTATGACTGCCGCTGCACAGAACAGTGCTGCAAACCTTTGTTTTCGATACCCCATAAGCTGCTCCCTCATTATCGTAGCATGATCCGCATCTTTGGTGCTTACCGTTGCTTCGCAACTATCATGATCCCATTCGCCGTTCGTCAATCCTGCTGACACATTGACTCTCATACGTCAATTATAATATCATTCCGCAGAAGCCTCCGATGTGGAAGTACTGTCTCCGTCTCCGTACAGATTCTCCTGCAGGAATTTCTTGTTGGCTTCGAAATCCACTTCCAGCACTGCCATCTTACGGATGGTCGCATCCTTATAGGTGCCCTCCAGTGGAATGCTGTTCTGGATAATATCGTAAGTCACGGCCTTAGGTGCCATAAGGCTCAGCCGATAGCATTCTGTCTGGGTCAGATTCGTGGTCAGATTCGGCATCAGACCATCGATCAGCTCCTGGGGATTGGTCAGCATTCCCTGCGGAAGCTTGTGGATCACCTCTGCCAATACCTTTCTCTGTCTCTCGGTTCTGCCGAAATCCGTACCTATATAACGGTTTCTGCAATACGCCAGTGCCTGCGGTCCGTTCAGATGTACCATGCCTCCGGAGGTATCTTCAAAATAATCGGTGCCTTCCGGTCTTCCCAACAGAATGTTGTATTCCACCAGATAACCATTGACATATTCCACTTCCTTGCTGGTCAGCTCAAGATCCACACCGCCCACTGCATCCACCAGATTGGCAAATGCTTCAAAGTTCACCAGTACATAGCGGCTGATATGAATATCGAAATTCTGCTCAATAGTCTCCATCAGCAGTTCTGCGCCACCATAGGAATATGCCGCATTCAGACGATTCCCCTTATGTCCCGGAATGTCCACATACATATCACGGAGCAGGGATGTCATGTAGATCTTCTTCGTCTTGTTGCTGATGGACAGCAGGATCATGGCATCCGATCTTCCGTCCTCGCCGTTTTCACGGGAGTCGTTACCGATCAGCAGGATATTGGTCACACCGTCTTCCTTCATGGGGGAAGCAGCTACAGACTCAATCTTCTCATAGTTCATCTCTCCGTAGACCTTTCCTACCAGCACATACAATCCTGCTGCCAGGAATACAAGGATCAGCGCCACTGCGATCAGGAAACGCTTGAGTCCTAACTTTTTCTTCTTCCTGCCGCCCTTAGCGACCTTTTTATTTCCTTTTCTGCTTTTTTTATCCGCTTTCGGGTCTATCTCCTCACGCTTTCCGGATCTTCTTCCGGAGCGTTTTCTATCGTTATAATCGTCCTCATAGTCCTCTACATAGTCATCCCGTCTGCTGCGGCGGGTTCTGCCTGAGGTCTCCTGTCTGCGGTGATCAGCGTTACTGCTACGGCCGCCACCGTTACGACTCTCTGAAGTCTTACGTGCCGTCTCTCTGCGGGCTGCCTGTCTCCTGCGGTATGTGGGATCATCCCAGTCCTCTGCATAGTCCTCACGGGATCCTGCTCTTCTGTCGGATCCGATCACATCCAGTTCCTCCTCTTCCTCGTCATCTTCCCTCATATCATACATCTGCGGAGCCGGGCGGGCTGCCTCACGCTCCGCAGAGTGTGTCCCCGCATTCGCCGCCGGGCGCCCCGTACTGCGGCGGGCTCCCGCCCCGGATGCCTGCATTTCCTGCATCTCCTGTTGTAAAAAGGCTTCCAGACCCTTTTGTATATCTTCCATCTCCTGAATGGAGTCTCTTTCCTTATCGCTCATCCTGTACCTCACTTCCACATACCTGATTTTGCACTCTTTTATTCCTATTCATCTTCTAGGATAATACCATAATCTGCTGTATTCGTCACGACAGAAATCCTTAAAATTTGTTTAAATGTTATCCGGTATTTCTTAAGAAACGCCAACAAGAAAGACCATCTGCGGCAGCTACACGATTTTCTTTCGTATGCTTTCCTCAGATGGTCTCTGCATTTTTGTTGACTTATGTCTGCTTTATTTATGAGCAAGCCTTGCGTCTATGTAATTTTTCAGAGATTCCACCGTCTCTTCTACACCCAGCTTGCTGCTGTTGATAGACAGATCGTAATTACGGGAATCGCCCCATTTTACCTTACAATGACTATTGTGGTAAGACTTTCTGCGACGGTCCTTCTCGATCATACGCTCTTCCGCATGACGGGCATCCAGCTCATAGATCTCCATGACACGTTTGATCTTGGCCTCCCGGTCTCCCAATACGAAGATGGAGATCAGGTGCGGATTGTCCTTCAGCACAATCTCGGAACAGCGTCCTACGATCACAAAGGATTCCCCTGCTTCCGCCTTTTTCTTAATATAATCGAACTGCATTCTGGCCACATTGTCTGCCGGAGAGCTGTTCATTCCCATTACACTGCGGTACAGGAATTTGTTACGTCTCGTTTCATCGAACTCTGCCAGCTCCTGGCTGCTTACGTTCATGCTTGCAGCTACCTCGTCTAACAGGTTGTGATCGTACATCGGCAGCTTATAATACTCTGCCAGCTTCTGTGCGATCTCATGTCCGCCGCTGCCGTATTCACGACTGACGGAGATAATCAGTTGTTCACTCATGGATCTGCCCTCCTTATGGCTGGATGTATTTCCAAAATTTTTTAAACTCGTATTCTGCAAATACATCTTACAGATATCTTGCATAGATCATCAGCATAGAGATCCCTACTACTATTATAGTCGCAGGTGCCATAACTTTGCAATATTTTCCCCACTTAATCATATGACCGGCTTTCGCTGCGGTGGCGATACCTACTACGTTGGCAGAAGCTCCGATGGGAGTTGCGCTTCCTCCAATATCGGTTCCCATAGCCAATGCCCATGCCAGAATGGACAGATCCACGCTCTGGGCAGCAGACAGACTGCTGATAATCGGGATCATGGTAGCCGCAAAAGGAATATTATCCACGAAGGCGCTGGCAATCGCAGAGATCCACAGGATAATAGCGATCATCAGCATCAGATTGCCGTTGCTGATGTCTCCGATGAAGTTCGCCATGACTTTCAGGATACCTGTCTGCTCCAGACCACCTACGACCATAAACAGTCCGATGAAGAACAGCAGCGTCTTATAATCAATCTGTCTGATCAGCTTTAGCGCATCTTTGCCTGCAGCGATCAATGTCACGATGGAGATGAATACACCGATGCAGGATACGGTCAGTCCAGTCTGTGCATGGGTCACCAGCAGAACTACCGCACACAGGAAAATAATAGTGCTGATAATAAATCCTTTTTTATCGGTAATGGCTTCGGAAGGATCCGGGTAGGTCTGGTTGCTGCCTGCTGCAGCTGCCTCACTGGCACGCAGTTCCTTGTGGAATACCAGATAGAAATACAGTACGACCACAACCAGGGAAACGCCTGCGATCACACCGGTATTGGTCAGGAAATCCGTGAAGGAATATCCCAGGGAAGTACCGATGATGATATTGGGGGGATCTCCGCACATGGTAGCGGATCCTCCCAGATTCGCACAGAACACTTCTGCCAGAATCATAGGCACCGGATTGAATTTCAACAGTTGTGACAATTCAATGGTAACGGCTGCCAGGAACAGGATTACGGTAATACTGTCAATGAACATTGCCAGAATACCGGATAATACCATAAAGGTGACAAACAGCGGTACAACCTTATACTTGACCATCTTGGCAAGGCGCATGCACAGCCAGCGGAAGAATCCCACCCGGGCCATTCCCTCTACCATGATCATCATTCCTGCTACGAACACGATGGTCTCCCAGTTGATACCACTGGAAGCCTCTGCGGACTGTCCCGCCGTGTACCAGAAATGACTTGTGAAAAAGCTGCCTAAGTTCAAAGTCTCCAGCACTGCGCTCATACTGTGCATTCCCAGTCCGAATACCAGTACCAGTGTCAGCAGGCCGCAGCCCAATGTGATAATGTGTCTCTCCCATACTTCCAGGACGATCAGTACAAACATCGCCAGAAATATGATTACTGCAAGTATTTGTGCTACCACTTTCCCTGCCTCCTTGCTAATTTTTCTTTAGAACATACAAGAGTAGATTCTATCCGAAATATCGGCATAAGTCAATTCTTCTTTTGGTTTCTATGCATAAATATTCCGTTAAAGTTTTTTTACAAATTGCGACGCATAAAAAACTCCGGAAGATCCTGCCTGCATACCGATCTTTCGGAGCCTTTTTATTGCTTATATTGTTTTATTCATTCCGGAAGCTTTCGATATCGTTCTTTCCCACATACCGCAAGAACATCCGGTGCATATCAATACCGCTTTCTCCGAAATACAATTTCATGTACTTCTCACCGTCCTGCCGGATTGCCAGCGTGACGGACTGTTCCACCACTTTGCCCTCCGTGCCGTTAATCGTCACAGTTTGCTGCAACGTGTTGTTCAAGAATACGGAAATCGGTAACTGTGCCAGCGGACCCAGCGTGGAACTCATCCGGAATACCAGTTCGTACCGTCCGATCTTCGTGAAACGCAGCTGGTATACCGCACCAGTACCTTTCTTCGTGGACAGCTTCTCCAGCGGAAGTTCAATCTCTTCGCCGGTCTTCGGCTCCGGCAGTTCCAGCCGGGCCAGCACCTGTCCGCTGTCTCCGGCTCCTTCGGTGCTTACCGGACTGTGAAGCTCCGTACACTCCTCTTCCTCTCTGCCAAGCAGCCTCTCCATGGCAACGGAACGTAACAGGAAGCAGCAGATGTTTGCAGCATTCCGCATAAGCTGCGCTCTGGTCAGCCTGCCGTCTGCCAGTCCTTCCGCAGTGTTGTCCTTATTAGAATTGGATGCTGCGTCTGCGGTCACCATGTAAATATCATTCTGCGCCCGGACCATAGGTACCGTCTGACTCTTGGAACCGGATTCGCCTTCCTCATTGATCTTTGCCCACCAGTCGGTCATGACAATACCCTGATAGCCCCATTCCTTACGGAGAATGGTTGTCAGAAGATCATAGCTGCCTGCGGTCCACAGTCCGTTCACCGGGCCATAGGTGGACATGATGCTGTAGGCTCCGCCCTGTTTTACGGCGATCTCAAATCCTTTCAGATAGATCTCCCGCAACGCCCTCTCGGATACAATAGCATTGGCATCATGCCGTTTGAATTCCTGATTATTACATGCAAAATGCTTGATGGTTCCGGTAACTCCATATTTTCCCATGCCTTTCAGCTGTGCCGCCGCCATGGTACCGGTGAGGTACGGATCCTCGGAAAAATACTCAAAGTTACGTCCATTCAACGGATTTCTGTGAATATTGATGCCGGGGCCTAAGAGGGAATCAATCTTGTTCTTGCGAAGCTCCATGCCCTCCATCTCATACAGTTCTTCCACCAACTCCGGATCAAAGGTACATGCCAGCAACGTACCGTTCGGCAGTGCATAGGCCATGGTACCGCAGTCCATACGGATGCCGGAAGGACCATCGGAACAGCAGGCCACCGGAATACCGAATTGCTGCAGTCCATCCGTCACACCGCCGAAAGCTGCTGCTGTTCCGGGGGTAACTTTCGGGGAACACATGCCTTCTCCTCTGGTCATGCAGATCAGATCTTCGTCTGACAGCTGTGTCAGGAACTGTTCCAATGTAATCTTTTTGTCATAGACATCCGCCAGTTTCCAGCCCTGATCTCCCACATATTCGCTCTGGGTGGGTCTTTCCCGCAAAATACGTTCCGTCAGATCTATGGTCCGTAAGGGCACATCCTCCCAGTTGGCGATGGCATGGTCATTCTCTCCGAAGAAAAACGGTCTCAGGCGCTTAAATGCCTGCACCGGTGCCAATGCTTCTGTAGCTGTCCGTACGACCTGCAGCTCCGCTAATGTCACTCTTCCGACTTCTCTTGCACTCCGCACATCTGTGCCCACATAGAAGATATAGTCTCCTGCTTCCAATACATAGCAGGATTTATGTCCAGTGACACCACTGTCATCATAGGACGCAAGCTCCGTCAGTTCTGCTTTCAGGATCAGTTCTTCACTTGCTCCGGGCTTCAGTTCTTCCGTCTTGGCATAAGCTGCCAGCTGACGCAGCGGCTTTCCCAGCTTTCCCTGAGGAGCCTCCACATAGACCTGTATGGTCTCTCTGCCGGACATACCGCCAACATTTGTCACTTTCTCAATGACAGTTGCCTCGGTACCCTGCACTGCCAGTCCCATGCTCTCTGTCTGGAACCGGGTATAGGACAGTCCAAAGCCAAAGGGATATTTTACCTTGTCTCTGGCAAAGGTCTCAAAATAGCGATAACCTACATAGATGTCCTCGGTATAAAAATTCTCCACCGGATCCCCGAAATTCTCCGTGGAAGGATAATCCTCAATATCTTCCGCAATAGTATCGCTGAGCTTACCACCGGGATTCACTTTTCCTGTCAGGACATCTACTGTAGCTCTGCCGCCCTCCTGGCCGCCCTGCCATACATAGAGCACAGCCTGTGGCTGATACCGGTCGACCCACTTCATATCCATGATATTACCCACATTCAGCACAACGATCGTCCTGGCAAATGCATTGCAGACATTACGAAGAATTTCTTCCTCCGCAGCTGTCAGCAGATAACTGCCTTCCGCAGCACTATTATCCTTGTCTTCTCCTGCGGTTCGGCCGAGAACCACAATCGCAAGATCCGACTGTTCCGCCGCCTGTCTCGTCAGTTCTTCGCTGACGGGCATTTCTTCCTGGTTCCAGGGCTCCATAGCCCATCCCTCTCCTATATCAAAAGGATGATCCTTCAGCCATTCCCGGTACTGTGCCTCCAGTACCTCATTCACCTGTACGGTGCCGTCTTCCTTGAGACTGTCTGTAATATTGGTCACATATGGAGCATTGACCATACCTCCGGAACCCGTACCGCTCTTATAATGCTCGAACTGTGTCCTTCCGAAGATCGATACTTTCTGTCCTTTTTGCAGAGGCAGCACACCGTCTTCATTTCGAAGCAGTACGCTTCCCTCCGCCGCCACACGTCTTGCCAGTTCCGCATATTTCTCATAATCCAATGTATATTTCATATATCTGTCTGCTCCCTTCCTGTTATATCTATATTTCTGTATCTTTTATCCTAATAATAGCATTAATTTCCCAATACATCCACAAGAAAAGCTCTTTCTCTGACAGAAAGAGCCTCAAAAACATTTTATTGATTTTACAAGATGATCCGAACCACAAAATCCCCATCCTCCATAAAAAACTGATATTGTCCGCTAAGTTTTTCTACATAATATACGATGCTTCTGGCTCCCAGCCCGTGTCCCGAACGTTCTGTCACCGGAACGCCATCCGCAAATGTGGGAACACTACGCACTGTATTTTTCTCCATCAGAAGAAGATGCCCCACCTTTTCCGACAGAGACAATTCTATGTATCGTTTATCCTGCGGCAGCTCCTGTACGGCATGCATGGCATTTTCCAGCACATTGGACAGAATCGCACAGAACATCATTTCCGAACAGGGAAGCTTCTCCCCGATACTGACCTGCACTTCCCAGTGAATCCTCCGTTCCTCAAACCGGGAGTTATAGATGGACAGAACCGAATTCACCATTTCATTTTTACAGTAGGTCTTGATCACCGTATCGTCATAGGTCTGGCTCACTTCGTTCAAATATTCCAGCGCCTTGTCGGACTCTCCCTGCTGGATCAGTGTCCGGATCGCCGACAGATGATGTCTTGTATCATGCCGCAAGATGGACATTCTCTGCTCGCTTTTTCTTGTACTTTCCATTTCCGTATGCAGAGAACTTAACTGCATCCGGATCATTTCGTTGTACTGCTCCGCCTTATTCTTCAGCTCATACTCCCGGAAATATACCAGTAAAAAAAGCAGATACGTCAGGCACATGGCAAAGCCCAGGAACTCCGGCACCGCCTTATTGCCGGAATACAACAGACTGGAAAATTTGGTCGTGGCATAGTCAAAAATGTAATAAATGATCGGCAGGCTTCCAATGATCAGAAGTTCCCGGTCCGTTTTGGCAAACAGCATGGCTGTGGTCTGGCATACATACCGGCATAAAAGGATGAAAGCTCCCACCGTCACCAGAATACGACAGACATAATAGCACCATTCCTGTCCTGTCAGAGCCAAAGCAAACAGTCCCATCCAGTTGCTGCACTGACAACATAGATATGCCGTGAAAATAGAAATCAGAGAGGGAAGAACACGGAATTTGTAATACAAAACCAGTACAAATAACAATGGGGCATGCACGATCAGCGGATAAATCTGATCTACTGTTTCTGTTCCAAAGAGAAGTACACACAGAACATATAGAATTCCTGAAACAACCGCCAATGACAACAATTGCAATATATTTTTCTTGTCCTGCTTCACTCCCAGAAAAAATGCCGACAGGAAGATTCCAAACAGCATTGTCGTTATATGATGTGTATATGTTAATATCTGTAGTACCATTTTCTTCTCTCTTTCGTATTCTTACCATACATTTTTTACGGTATAAACCATTTCTGTTATATGACCCACCCCGATATGCGAATAGAGGGTAGGATTGTGGGAGTGCGTAGCACGTAGGCATCAAAGCCGGGGGCCTTTGACCTCGACTTTATTATATAAGACTCTCAACGAGAAATCAATTTGTGGATGATTTGACTTTTTGCGTCACAAATGTCAGCATGTCTCGCCTGTGGGATTCAGTAGCTTCTACGCCTTTCGCCGGCGTCTGGTATCACTGGGACTGACACCATAAGCATTGCGGTAGGTTCTGGAAAAATGCACCAATGACGCAAATCCGGTCTTCTGCGCGATCTCCTGGATCGCCAGAGAAGATTCCACCAGAAGTCTTCCGGCTCTGGTCAGCCGGACATTGGTAAGGTATTCCAGAACGGTGGCTCCGGTCACCTCGCGGAAAATACGGCAAAAATAGTATTTACTTAAATGGATCTGGGATGCGATGGTCTCCAGATCTATTTTTTCCGCATAATGGGCATTGATATAGGCGATGGCATCCAGGATCTCCTGTCTGGGAGCTGCGGAGAGCTCTGGCATCTGTGTCCGCTCCTGCCTCGTATAGTAGTCTCTGCACAGTAGCAGCAGTTCCAGACAATAGTTTTGCTTTAATTTCTCGGCCACAGCATCGTGGCGGTTATAATATTTCCGCAGCCGTTCGAAGACCTCTACCAGTTCTCCGGACTGTTCCGTTGTCAGATGCAGAATATCATTCTGCAGAACCTCCAGGAACCGCTGCTTCTCCGCAGGTTTCAACATTCCATCCAGATAATCCGGTGCAAAATTCAAGACATACCGGGCATAGAAATCCGAGGACAGACTCTGCATATAATGGGTCTGGTAGGGTTTGATCAGGATGATGTCACCCGGATTCAGCACATGACAGACACCATCCAGGAAGATGTATCGTATCCCCTTCACCACAAAAAAAAGTTCGTAAGTATCGTGATAATGATTGGTCTGCATATCATTTTTTTTGGTTGTCTCTATGTATTCCAGAAACAGATCGGAATAAGGGTCAAAAATCGTACGAAGCATAGTTTTCCTTTCCCGGAATCATTCCGGCAAGATTCATTCGATTGCTTTTTATTACCGCAAGATATGTTAAACAATCTTAAAAATAAAAGATTATAATGGGATTATATAATAAATCTTGTGCCATGTGAAGTATATTGGAAGGAGATAACTTATGGAGAAAAGACCTTTAGACTATGCAAAAGCATCCATGGATACCATGATGCGCAAATGGGAAGCCCCCAAGCTTCCGCCCGAAGGAAGATTCCATTATCATCAGGGAGTATTCCTGTCCGGAATGTACAAAAGCTATGAACTTTGCAAAGAGGAAAAATATTTTGATTACATCAAATCCTGGGTGGATGCCGTCATCACCGAAGACGGTGTGATCAAACAGGCTGATATGGGGCAATTCGACGATATGCAGCCGGGTATTCTGTTATATCCCCTCTATCACTGTACCGGTGATGCCAGATATAAGAAAGCCCTGGACTCTCTGATGGCTGCCATTGATTGTTATCCCACCACTCCCGAGGGCGGCTATTTCCACAAGGCCGATCTGCCGGAAGAAATGTGGCTGGACGGTCTGTACATGGAAGGTCCGCTGCGCGCGCAGTATGGCGCAGAATTCCATCACCCCGAATATTTTGATGAGGTTATCTTCCAGGCTCTGACCATGCAGAAACATACCCGTGACCCCAAGACCGGTCTTCTATATCATGCATGGTCCTATGACAGGAAAGTAGAATGGGCTGACAAAGAGACCGGCTGCTCCCCCGAATTCTGGGGCAGAGCCATGGGATGGGTGCCTGTAGCCCTCCTGGACGAACTGGATTTCATTCCCTCCGATCATCCGGACAGAGCAAAACTGGAAAAAATGGCGGTAGATCTGTTAAAGTCTCTGCTCGCATTCCAGTCTGAAGACGGCAGATGGTATCAGGTGGTCAACCGTGGCGATGATCCCGCCAACTGGCTGGAGAATTCCTGCAGCTGCCTGTATGTAGCGGCTCTGTGCAAAGCGATCCGCAAAGGTCTGCTAGATGCATCTTATCTGGAATATGCCCACAAGGGTTATGAGGGTGTGATCCGCTCCCTGACCTGGGAAGGCGATGACCTCATTATCGGTAATGTCTGCATCGGAACCGGTGTCGGTGACTATGAGCACTACATTCACCGCCCCGTATCCGCCAACGATCTGCACGGGGTCGGCGCCTTCCTGCTGATGTGTGAAGAGTGCGAACAGGTATTTTAATATCTTGTAACTATTCAGAGCCATGCAAAACCAGGCTTACAGATCCTCGCTGCCGGGATTCCGGCGGCGGGCAGATCTGCTTATATTATTACTTTTTACAGCCTTACTTTTACAAAATCATGTCCCATGGCAGGAAGCACCTTTTCGATCAGATCCGCCGTCCGCATGCGGAGGCTGGAGGTATTGATGCAGGGGTGGCACCCGAAATATTCACTGTCCAGCACCTCTTCATCGATCAACAGCTTCACCTGATGTTCCTTATCGTTCATCAGACCGAGTACACTGACAGAGCCGGGAGTGATATCCAGAAATTTCTCCATATATTCCGGCTTGGCAAAAGATAATCTCGCCGAACCGATCTGCGCCGACAGATCCTTGGTATGGAACACCTTGGTATCCGGGATCATCAACAGGTAAAATGCGGTCTCCTGACGATTGCACAGGAACAGATTCTTGCAGACCATGGACTCCAGGATCTCATCCACTTCCTTACAGTCTTCCATGGTCATGGCCGGAGCATGATCCACACGGTCATATTCCACACCTAAGCTATCCAGCAGGTCATAGGTGCGTATCTCTTTGTCCAGTCTGCCGGTCGTATCTGCAGGTCTTCCTTTTTGTAATTCCAATGCCATGTTCTTTCCCCTTTGCTGTTTAATATCCGATGGTGTCATTTACAAGAATCACATGAATTCTGTCCGTATGTCTGGAATATCTTGTGATCAGGAACTGACAGCAGATGGTATCCGGAGATTTGCAGTCGAAGCATTTTCCGGTCTCCTTGCAGGGAGTCTTGATGTCGAATCTCTGGGCATTGATGGGAGCTGCCACATTTCTTGCACGCTTCATGGCGCTGTCCAGATCGGCACATACCTTATTGATGCCGACGATGAAGATTACCTTTCTCGGTCCCTGAGCAATGCAGGAAACACGGTTGGAATTGCCGTCGATATTGACCATGACCCCATCGCTGGTGATGGCGTTGGCACTGGAGAGGAAGATATCCGCATCGTATGCTGCCATCAGTCCTGCTCTGGCATCCATCTTAGAGCGGTCGATATAGTGGTAATTGCCTGCTTCCAGAGCGGAGATCAGTCCGATCTCTCCGGCGCTCATGCATCCGCCCATAGCGATGGTGCTTCCCTCCGGGATCAGCTCCAGTGCCTGTTTCAGCGCGGCTTCTTTATCCTCTGCGTAGTAGCCCGACATGTTGCGGGACTGTAAACCCTTGATGACTGTTTTTGCCAGTTGTTCATTTCTTTTTCTGATCATTTCGTTCATCTCTTAACCCTCTTGTCTTTCCGTAGCCTGCAAGCCTTCCGATGCTTTAAACCTGTACTTCCGTACACTGTGCAGGCACAATTTGCGCGTGAAAAGTTTATACTGAAAAAATCCTTATTGATCCTATTTTATCACTTTTGTATCTCTCTGGAAATACTGATCCTATTCTTACTCTATTTCCTCTATCCGCTGCTGTTGTTCTTTTTTTACCGTTAAATATTCTCTGGCATAGTGTACCTCTTCATCGGTTGTCAGAATGGCTTCCTGTCCCTGCGGCATGTTAATATCCGTTGCCACAAGCAGGAGGGAATCCTCCTTCAACCAGTTTTCCAGCCCTGTGAAAAACTGCGGATCGTAATGCTCTGCCCCTTTCAGCTCGTTATGATATCTGTCAAAGGAATAGTCCACCGGAGACAGTACATTATAGTCATAATAGCAGATCCCCTGTCCCGTCCAGAGGCTTGTCACCACCAGATAATCGTAGCCGTCCTTTTGCGTAAGGAAGATCTGCGTGTTCCCGGCATGGGCAATAGCGAACTCCTGTGACCACAGAGGGATGATTCCATATTGTCCATCTCCCAGATACTCGTAGACCTCTACTGTTCCCCAGTTTCCGGCCTTCCGCAATGCTTCCGTGAGATCCTCGTTTTCTTCCTCCAGATAGACCTTCGTTACGACCTTTTCCTTGTAGCCGTTATGAGTCAGATCATAATATCCGGTATAGACTTCTGTCATATCCGGTTCTTCTTTGTTACTATTCTCCTCTTCCAAATAACGAGAATAAGAAGTACGTACCGAAAAATCTCCCAAAGAAAATTTTCCATCTTTTCCCATGGATACCGGTGCCGTTATAAGAAAGCTGGTCTCATAAACCAGGTCCGCCATCTCATTCATATTTATGCCAACCCATACATTTGCAAAGGGCTGTCCTCCCCGAAATTCAAACCGGACCTGCGCCCCCATACCGGTGCTTTTATAGGTATATCCTTCCATTTTCTGCAGCAGGCGGGTCAAATCCAGATCAATACTTTCCTGAGCATCTATCTCCCCATTTTTATCCAGAAAATCCACATGAAGTGTGTGGAACTCCTCATCCAGCTCCGCCACAAGAATCCGGCGGTCAAAATCCTCGACCACTTGTGTATATTCAGATACCTTCGGTGTTCCTTTTTGTACATCTACATAATACAGTCCTTCCACATAAACACCGGTTCCTGTCCCTTGTATGGTAGAAATATAGTACTCCTTGTCGCCATCCCCGTCATAATCAGCTGCTTCTACAGCAGGGGGTGCCGAATACATGTTTTGCCAGAGGACATCCACCTTGTATTCCCGGTCACCGTCATGGATCACCAGACAATCTTCTGCACCGTTGCCCCAGACACTGACCGTCTCATCATAGGAATAGGACAACACCCCATATTCTCCTTCCGGCAGTTCCCGGGCAGCATCCACCGAGACTTGATCTGCCAGGGTTTTCTCCTGATATAGTCCGGTCTGGCAGGTAAGTTTCTCCGGCTCAGGTTCCGTTGTCATCTCCGGGATTGTCTGTGAGGTGGCTGGAGTGGCTGTAGCGGTTTCCTGACTGATTCCTTCTGCCTGAGCAGATTCGGTATCAGAAATTTCCAAAGTGTCCCTACTGCTGCCGCAGCCTGTCAGAGAAAATGCCACGATCAATACCAGTAATCCGCTGCTTATTTCTTTGTGAAGCCTTCTTTTGTACATACGCCCTCCCCATATAGCCGGTAAATACAGTTTCTATCTTTATCATATCTAACGAATTTGGCAAAGTAAAGCCCAAAAAGGTGCCGACACCATGCTTTTCGGTATCGGCACCTTTTCTTTTTAAAATGCTGAAAATCACTCTGAAGACATTGTAACACCTAAAGCCAGCTTTAGATCAAGAATTATTGTTTTACATATCTCTGATTTTTACTATTTGGCTTTTCCGGCAATGTCATTTTTACTAATCCCAACTCTATGGCAGGCTTGATATAATTTTTTCGAAATGTTTCCTTGGATTTCAGATGCAGTGCCTCCATGATCGCATTAGCGGTATAGGGAACATCGTACTCCATTACTTCCAGCATTCGTTTTACATATTCTGACATACTTTCATTTGTCTTATTTACCTGTAGGATAACTTCATCTAATGCCTGATCTATCATACTCAACATAAATTCTATAAATACATCTGAATTTCCATTCACATGACATTTTGCTATTGCATCATAATATTCTGCCTGGAATCTTTCAATCTGACTTTCCAACGGAATATATTCAAACACATTTCTCCAACGATATAGCATTACCGTATGCCATAATCTGGCCATTCTTCCATTTCCGTCTGCAAAAGGATGTATAAACACAAATTCGTAATGAAAAACAGCTGACACAATAAGCGGATGTATTGTCCCTTCACTGCTTTTAACCCATGAAAATAAATCCTTCATCAGTTCATTTACCATATTCGGCGCCGGTGCCACAAAAATACACTGATCTCCGGAAAAGACACCCTCTTCCCCTTTTCTGAATACGCCGGATTCCTCTACTGTTCTATAGGTCATTATTCCATGGATTTTTATCAGATCTGACATGCTTTTGGGATTTATTTCCGAGATTTTTTCATATGCAGCATATGCATTTTTCACCTCTTGTATTTCCTTTTGATCTCCCAATACAAGATGACCATTGATGACATCTCTCACTTCAGCCAGAGACAAAGAATTTGCTTCTATTTTTAAGGAAGAATGAATGGATCGGATCCGGTTGTTTTTCCTTAAATGCGGTCTTGCCTCTAATTCTCTGTGACTGCTTATTTTACCTACTTTTTCAGATATAGAAGAAACAAGCTCCAACATTTTATTTGAGATCGTATATGGCGGTTCATATTTTCCCATTTATGTCACTCCATCTTGCTTATTATCTTGCTTACTATCTTACTCGTTTTGGATATCATTAGCAATCTTTTTATTTTTCGCTTAAACATTTTCTTTCTCCTTTCCGCATTTTTTTATTCTATTACTTTCCTTGTTTCCGCATTTTTTATACATATACTTTAGCAAATTTCCGCGTTTTTTCAACATATCTTGTAGCAATCGAGAAAAACAGCTCTTAAATAAAAATCCTTCTTCATGTATAATTTATGATATACTATTTAAAATGATGTCGGGGTCAAAAGCCCCCGACTTTGATGCCTACGGATTGTTCCGTGCTGCGCACTCCCACTTCTACGCTCCGCTTCGGTCCGTGCTAAACATGTGCCACTGGCACATAGCATCCTACCCAATATTCGCATATCGTGGGATTATCATCCCACTTTTATGCTCATATCGGGGCGGGTCCCAAGGTCTTTCACCCACATATGAGCAAGCTCATGTGGGCTTAGACCTTTTGACCCTGGCATCTTTAAAATTATTATTCTGAGAGAAAGGAATTCCGACTATGGGAATCAGATTAGTCTGCAGTGACCTCGATGGTACACTTTTACAATATGGAAAAAAAGAATTGGAAGGCGAGATTTTTGACCAGATCCGGGCACTTCATGACCGGGGGATCCTGTTTTGCCCGGCGTCTGGAAGACAGTATACCAGTCTGCGGAAGCTGTTCGCTCCGGTGGCGGATTGCTGTATTTTCTTATGTGAAAACGGTGGCGTGATCTACAAGGACGAGCTGTGCATTGCGAAAAATCCCATGCCCCGTGCCCTGGCGGAAGAGATTGCAGAAGATCTGTGGAGCCGGAGTGACGGGCAGGGCGAAGTCATGCTCTCCGGACAGAATACGGCTTATCTGATGGAACGTGGGCTGGGAATGCTGGACAGAATAAAGTTTATTGGCAACAACTATCAGGTCATTCAGGATCCTTCCGAAATTCCGGAGGATATCGTAAAGGTCTCTGTATATCTCCATGAAGGCGTAGCGGCTTATGCTGACCGCTTCGTCCCCCGCTGGGAGCAGGCGAACTGTGCGGTGGCGGGACCTTACTGGATCGATACCACCCTTGCCAACAAAGGCATCGGTGTCACCTCTATCTGCAGGATCCTTGGTATTGACCTTACAGATGTCATGGCATTCGGTGACAATTATAACGACGTATCCATGCTGGATATCGTGGGACATCCTTATATTATGGATGGTGCAGCGGCGCCCCTTCGGGAAAAATACCCGGATCACACGCCGCGCCCGGAAGACATTTTGCGAGAAATTTTAAACGGATACTCTTAAGCCATGTCCGGATGATCTGCTTTTTCCGGAGGTATTCTGCGACTTAGGCTGCTTCCTTCTGTCTCGTGGTAAAAGTACTGTTTTCGTAATGCCCGTTATATTCCGGCAATAATTTCTTTCACTTCTTCTAGCGGTTTGTCTGTAGCGGAGGCTATCTGCTCTGCCGACAGACCATTCTTATACATTTTCAGAATGAGGCCGGCTTCGCCTTCTATTCGGCCTTCTATACGCCCCTTTTCTCGTCCGATTGCAATTCCTTTTTCTTCAATTCCTTCGCCTAAATTGCACATAGCGCTCACATCCTTTCTCATATTTTCTTCTATGGGAATATTATACTCATTTCCTATGATGTTCAGCTTTTCATCTACACTCAATTCCTGGGACAGCAATGCCCCCAGCAAGCGGTGTAATTCGTAGGTTTCATCATGTTCCGGCAGTTCCCTTGCCAATCCTATCATTACGATGTTGATCAGATCCAGATTTCCCTTCCACTCATAGGAACCGATCACATCCTCTTTGGTAAGGTGGATATGGCTCATAGTATTCTCATCCATATTCATGCATACCCAGATGGAATACACACGCTTGATGTCATCGTAGCGGGAATTCTCAAAATCCCTTTCCTTCTGGGAAGAGACAAGTCTGCTGACATAGAAAATTGCCCGGTTTAAGATCTCGTACTCTCCCGGTTCATCCTTCTGTGCTTCTACGTTAATAATGATCTGCGACAGACCATCCTTCGTCCGCACATAAAAAACAATATCAAATCTCGCCAGTCCTTCGTTGATCTCCTGACTTTCCGTATTAAAACCAACAATACGCTGTCCGTTTTTGTCAAGCACTGCGTTGGTCAGCCCCGGCTCCACAGGCACAGTGCTGATATAAGGGGTTCCTTCTATGCAGTTTGCAACTGTTTTGGGATTCATCCCCTTAAATTCATCCACAGTTTTGATCAAAATCTGTGCCAGAACTCTTTTGTGTCCTACCAGCCGCTTCACTCTTGCATCATACTGTGCTTTCAGATCGGCTGCTTTTACCGCATTCTTCAATTCTGTATTCAATTAATTTCCTCCTTTTGTGTCAGGCAACTATAGATATTTTCAGACGCAAAAGGAATCTATACATATCTATATTATAGCTTACCTGTTTTTGTGATACAACTGGTTTTCTGTGGTGTTTTGCCTCCCCTTATTCTTCTGTTGTATTATCTTGAGGGTTCGGCTGACTTTTTTATCAAAGTCTCAGACATCAGCTTTTGCTGACATAGAAATTTTCATAAGTGAAGTGTACTTATAAACAAAGCATACTCTATGTTTTCTAATTATGCAATAACTATATTTCAAAATGATATCATTTAAGGGGACCTTTTACGATCCCCTCGTACATTGCATGTAAAACAAACAAAATCGTTACCTTCCTTCGTTTATTTCCTCCCAGTGCGCTTTTGTCATTACATTTGTATGACCAGTTCTTACTTCCTTCAGTAAAGGCACGGGAACATTTTCGCAGGTATGATGGTACACGAAACCGACCTTTTCCTGCACTCTTTTGGATTTTTGATTTCCCTCATAATATCCGCACCATATGGTGTTCATCCCAAGTTCTTCGAATCCATGGCGCAGAATTTCCTTTGCGGCCTCCGGCATGTACCCTTTTCCCCAAAATGGCTGTCCCAGCCAATAGCCCAGTTCACACTCGTCCTCACGGTCTGTCATATCCGTGTGGCCCTTCAATTTCAGTTCAATGGCACCGATTGCTTTCCCATTCTCTTTTTCACAGATGGCATAGCACTCCGGACCATTGAATACATTTCTGATCACATCGAGGCTTTCCTCTACGGACTTGTGGGGTGGCCATCCTGCGATAGGGCCGACTTCCGAATCTTTTGCATACTCATATAAACTCTCTGCGTCTGCCTCTGTCCATTTTCTTAATACTAATCTTTTTGTTTTCATAAATAATCATTCTCCCATATAAGTGCAACCTCAAACTTCTCTTTTTTCTTGGTCATAGACCTTTTTCGAGTATAATATTGCAATAATCGTTGCTGATAATAAATACACCAATAATAAAATTGTACTGGTTATTCCATTGGCAAATGCAGCCGTAATAATGGTCAATACTCCTGCAACAACAATACTGATGGCTCCAAAACGGTTACTTTTTCTCCATGTATTATCATTATACATACTCCAGGCCGTTCGAAACCCAACTACCGTATTTCGCTTTGCCTTTGTCATATAATTTCCTACTACAACAAAAATAATTCCACATAAGATGCAGGAAATCCTTGCAATATCAACTGTTACCTTTGAACCATTCACATTTTCCTGCACACAAGAGGAATAAAGGATACAATAATTCATAATTCCAAACATGATAGCCTGCGATAGTCCTACCACGCATAGTACCCTTGCGGAGGAATTTGCTTCCATACGTTCTTTATCCGTACTTGCTTTCACGGTCTTTTTTTCGAATGTACCAATTAAAAGGTGCCAAAAGAATGTAACACACAAAATAACTATCGGAAAAATAAAAATTCCGATTTTATGCGGTATCATATCCGGTATCACCTGTAACATCATACTTGCAACCACCACTGGTAGCACCGCAACAATCCACATGATTTTTTTCATCCCTTTGCTCCTCCAAACTGGTTAATCCATAGAATTAATTCATCAAAAACTGTCGTATTGATTTCGTAAAATATAAAGTTTTTTTCCTTATATTCGGATACTAAGTCGGCGCTTTTTAACAGTTTTAAGTGGTAAGACAAAGCAGCCGGTGTGACTTGTAATTTTTCGGCAATCTCCCCGGCATTTAATCGGCCATCTTTTAGCATTATCAGAATCTCTCTCCGTTGTTGATCCGCCAATACTTTAAAAATATTCGTTTCTTTCATAATCTTCTTACCCATTTAAAATTATCTTTAAATAGAATATAGCATACTCCCTTTTGCTTGTCCACAGGTATTTAAAATATTTTTGAAATAGTTGTGTCTTCCGAAACATCTTTATTCAACTGGGGTGTGACGCTAATATTTACATAGATGAGAATGACAAACAGACTGTTATTTTCGCTTATCCAAATCTGTTCACAAATCCTTCTACCCTACAGGTAATCCGTCTGGAAATCGGTGCATTAGCAGCCTGGACACCTGCTAAAATTGCAAGCATTGAACCGTATACAGCTGTATACTACCCAAAAATCTTTGAGCAGAAAAATACTGAAATTCATGCCTCAACGATATTCCAGACATTACTATGATCTTTATAGAATGGCCCAGACCCCAGTAAAAGATGTTGCTTTCTCTCACATAGATCTTCTGAAAACAGTTGTTGATTTCAAAATGAAATTTTATCCAAGAGCATGGGCTAAATATCCGGAAGCAATTCCCGGCACCTTAAAGCTGATTCCACCGGAATACCGCTTTCCAGCCCTCATCAATGATTATGAAGCTATGAAAGATATGTTATATGGCGATATTCCAAGCTTCAATACTATTATGGAATCAGTTCACCAATTAGAGAAATTCTGATAATCCGCAATGATGCCCAGCTCTATTTTCATTTTCAAAATACGCAGAACCGATTCGTTGAGGCGTTCCTCGGTGATCTCACCGGTTTCGACCGCCTTGATGACTGCGGGTACCTGTACTTCAAAATCGGTGCAGCACAGCATATCGTTTCCTGCCTGTACCGCCCTTACGGCAATCTCCGCATCCCCGGCGAACTGCCGTACTCCTTCCATGACCAGATCATCGGTAATGATCACGCCGTCAAACCCTAATTCATTACGCAAAATATTATGTACCGACAGAGATATGGAGGCCGGCTCCTGATCATCCATGCAGGAAACCACATTGTGGGATACCAGTACCATATCGGCTCCGGCATCGATTCCTGCCTGAAACGGCAGAAAGTCAGAATTTACAAATGTTTCATAAGGACGTTCATCATAAGCAACACCGGTGTGCGTATCGGAGTTATTGCCATATCCCGGGAAATGCTTTAATACACTTCCCATCTGTTCCTGCGACATGGTCTGCACGACGGTCCTCACATACTCCGTCGTCTGTTCCGCATCCTGCCCGAAACTGCGGGCATAAATAAAATCCTGCGGATCCTGTGATACATCGCATACCGGAGCAAAATTCAGATTAATTCCCAGGCTCTGCAGTAATTGACATTTTTCCTGTGTGTCGCTCCGAATAAGATCCCATCCGCCCTGCGCATACAGTTCCTGAGGAGAGGCAAAAGGCGTTTCCCGCAAGTTCGCATTTTTGCTGACACGGTTTACCGTGCCGCCTTCCTCATCCACACCGATCAGCAGAGGCACTTTTGCAGCATTCTGATAGCTTTGAATGGCTGCTGTTACTTCCTCTTTTGTCTTCCCGGCAAAATCCCGGGCAAATAAGATATATCCGCCGAGATGATACTGCGTCACTTTGGATGCTGCATCCGTCTCCGGGCACCGGGCGATGAACATCTGTCCGACTTTTTCCTCTAAGGTCATTCCTGCCAGGAGTCCTTCTGCCCTCTGCTCTACAGGATCTTCCGTTTTCACCGGTTCGCTTTCTTCTGTCTCCGGCAATTCCGTAGGATCTGCACTGTTCTCCGCACCGTTGCCGCTCACATCAGAATCCGATACACTCTGTTCCGACATAGGCTCCGGCTGAACTTCCGGTATTATTTCCTGTGCAGACTCCTCTGTACTTCTTAAATTCCACAACAAAAAAACCAGAATTCCAACACATATGACAGATAACACGATCACTACGATATTCCGCACCTTTTTCATTTCGCATTTCTCCATAATATTATTATAAAGATGCCAGGGGCAAAAGGTCTAAGCCCACATGAGCTTGCTCATAAGTGGGTGAAAGACCTTAGGACCCGCCCCGATATGAGCATAAAAGTGGGATGATAATCCCACGATATGCGAATAGAGGGGAGGATTGTGAGAGTACGTAGCACGGAACAATCCGTAGGCATCAAAGTCAGGGTCAAAAGGCCCCGGTCTTCGGCTGATACTTCATACTCGATACATTATATACGGTAATAAACGCCTTGGGATCCAGTTCATTGATAAATTTCATTAACTTCTGGTACTCGCTTTTGTCCACAATGGTGATGATCTCGTTGTGTTTTTCAAAATGATAGGCACCGGTGGCTTCATAGATCGTAGCGCCGCTGTGCAGATCTCTTGTAATAAACTGGCGCAGTTCTTCTTCTTTTTTCGTGATAATGCAGACACGCCGCTTGATATTATTGTCAAAAATAAAATGATCCAGAATGATTCCGTTGAAATAGGTACCCAGGATACTTAGCACCACCGTTTTCTTATCATATACCAGTGCCGCGGACAGCGCCACACACATACCGGAGAGAGACATAGCCTTACCCAGTTCCATATGGAGATATTTGTTCATGATCTTTGCTACAATATCCAGTCCTCCGGAAGATGCATTCCGGTTGAACAGAATGCTGAGTCCCACGCTGACCACCAGAATATAGCAGAGCACGTCCAGCTCCTGACTGTCTGTCAGGGATCCGAAATTCGGAAACAGAATCTCGAAAAGTCCCAAAAATATCGGCAGCATCACAGAGGTATACACCGTTTTGACTCCGAACTCTCTGCCACAGGTAACAAATCCGATCAGTAACAATACCACGTTCAGAATCATGGTAATGGCAGACAACGGAAGCGGAATAAAGTTAGCCAATACGATTCCCAGACCGGAGATGCTGCTGACCGACGCGTGACTTGGCACCAGGAAAAAGTAGACTGCTGCCGCGATGATGGCCACCGCCACAGTCAGGATCCCTGTCTCCTTCATTATTTCTGCATAATTTATTTTTTTCTTCATAATAACATTTTCTCCAACGATATATTTTAATTTGTTTCTATACTCTTCTCATCTTATTATTCTTAGAGTACTATTACAGCGGCATCAAGTCCCTCTATTTTTCCATCAAAGGGATTCTCTCTAAGTAAATCATATTTTTGCGCATACTCATTAAACATTCTTGCGCTGCTGCTGCAGTTGAAGATCAAAGCGAGTGTCTCTTCTCCATTTTTTCTGGTCAGGACGATCGTCTCTTCCTCGTCCCTTGCAGCTAGTTCCATCGGTTCACCCTCTACGATACATGCATGGTTTTTTCGCACCTTCAGCAGCTGCTTATACCATTCAAACATCTCTTTATCCTGGTATTCTTCATCCCAGTACATGCCACGTCTGCAATCCGGATCATTTGCTCCGGGCATCGCGAATTCATCTCCGTAATAAATCATGGGCATTCCCGGTAATAACAATTGAAAAGCTGCTGCCAAATGCTGCTTTTTCTTATTATCATTACATAGATGTAGAAATCTTGCTGTATCATGACTGTCGATCAGATTCCACATTAGAGGATAGCATTGTTTGTTTAAGCGCCCCTTCAAATATCCAAGATTCTGTATAAACTGGCTGACATTGATTTTTTCATCTGCAAGCAGATCTATGAGATTCAGGTAAAATGGATAATTCATGACCGTATCCCATTCATCTCCCTCAAGAAAATCTCCTGCATAATGCCAGATTTCTCCAATGATCAGCAGATCCTTCTTTACTGCCTTAACAGCCTTTCTAAATCGCTTCCAGAAGAAATGACTGATTTCGTCACCTACATCCATTCTCCATCCATCGATATCGCATTCCTTAATCCAATAACATGCAACATCTGTAACGAATTTTTCAACCTCCGGATTTTTCAGATTTAACTTTGGCATTCCGCCATAATAACCAAAACATTTGAAGTTAGGAGTTTCTCCTTTTTCACCCTTCAGCGGAAATCTCTCGATAAAATACCAGTCCAGATATCTGGATTTTTCTTCTTTTTCTATAATATCCTTAAATGCAAAAAAATCTCTTCCTGTATGGTTGAATACCGCATCCATCACTACTTTCATTCCACACTCATGCGCTTTTTGCACCAGCTCCTTAAGATCCTCTGTTGTTCCGAAGGAAGGATCAATCTGGTAATAATCAGTGGTATCATATTTATGGCAGGAATCCGATTTAAAAATAGGTGTTAAATACACAACATCTATTCCCAGCTTCTGAATATGATCCAAATGATCAATAATTCCTCTGAGATCGCCATGCAGATTATCTTTAGACGTGATGGGTGCTTTATACCACAGTTCCTTGTCTATTGGCTGTGATGCTGCAAAGCGAGATGGAAAAATCTGATACACGACCTTGTTTGCTGCCCACTCCGGCACCTCAAACATTTCTTCCTCACGAAGGTTTTGCGGACAATCGAACATTCTGTCCCTGTTTGTAATGCATTCCCTGCTAAACTCATAGTTGCCGTAATATACCTTTTCTCCCTGCATATCCGTAAATTCAAAATAATAGCGGAGGCATATCAAATGCATCTGAAGCTGTGCCTCATAATAATCATGAAACTGTGATGTGGCAACCTTCTTCATCGGAATCGTCTTTCGCGTATCCTTCCATTCCAATGGTATGTACTTGTCCTCATAATGGAGAATGATCTCTTTTATATCATCTTTTTTTACCTGCACACGTATCACGAATAAATCCTTATCGATTGCATAGCAGAATCTTTTATCCATATCATGAAGAATTGCCGAATATTCCATATTTTTTCCTTTCTATCGCTCGAAAAAAGCGTTTTTTCCTTCTTGATTATAATTCCTTTTTATTATGCTGCACAAGTCACAAAACGATAAAAAGGTCACCGTTTCTGCCTGTTCCGTTGGGGCAACGGAGGATTTCATTGCGCATTCTCCTCTGGAAATTTGTGTTCGTAACTGTCGAAATTTACAGAAATATGCATTTTATCAGTTATATCTTATAATTTTAGAAATATGTTGTCTCTTTGGATGAGTTCGACATGAGCAGAAACGGGATCAAGCACCGCAATATCTGCGATTTTCTGTTGGCAGAGGAATGGAATTAAAATCTCTGCGAATCTCCATCTGAAAGTCTCACTGTAATAGATTTTTTCTTCTTCAACTGTAAAAGGTGGGCGCTTACGCTCCCACCTTCACACTTTTATTCAATTACTATGTCAGATACTTATTCTTCTGAACCACTCTTTTTCCTTACATAGAATATGGCTCCAATAACAATCAGCATAATACAGATACCTATAATAATGATTGATTAATATTTCTATTAGATTACTACCATTATATCGTGTGATAGGTCGGATATCGATAAATTTTTGACCAAATTTTTTTTGCCGAACATCCATTATTACCAGTCAATCACATCGAAAAATTCTTCTATATTGCTACCCTTTTTATTAATAAAATTCACATCAAAAAAAGTATCTTTAATCACAATATCAAAATTTTTCTTTTTTATCTCATATTGATTGTACAGCAGCTTTTCTTTTCCTCTTAATGATTCCATCATTATCTGATATGACAATTCTCCTGAATTAAGGAAGTTATAAACATCTGCATTTCCTTTAAAAGCCGCAATACTTTTTGCTCCCAGAACAGATTCAATAAATTTATGTGGATCCTGTCCTCTATACTGAGGACTGTGTAAGCATGCCACATACTCAAAATCCGGATTGTCCATAATAATAAAATGTGGTGTATTTCCCTTTGCATTCTGAATCCTGCAGTACTCCAACAGTTTTTTAAATCCATCCAGTTCTCCCGGGACAGTAGCTATTCTATCTGCATCCATAATAATGAATTTTGCTAGATAGTTACTCTGTGACTCCGTTTTTATCTTCTGAAGGAAGTTTGAATAGCCCCCACCATGCATATTGATGGGTTTTAAAACCAGTTCTACGCCCTGATTCTTTCTCATCTTGTCTATATAATTATATTCTGTATCTCCCTCACAGAATACTGCAAACCTCTTCTGGAGGACTCTTGTTTTTCTACTCAAATGCCGTACCTCCCAATATCCCCTTCATATAAAACTCATATATCTTAGTGTTTTCATACCTCACTTCCGGAAAATCCGCCAAAGAATACAATTCTGATGTCAGTTCATCTTTACTTTTTGTAATAAAATAAATCTGTTCTTTCATGTATGTCTTCAAATTTAGGTGTAATACATTATGTGTAGAAAATACAAACTGTCCTCTGTGCTCCATACCGTTAATATACGCAATAACACGGTCTGACAAGATTGGATTAAGAACCCGGTCCATCTCATCTGCAAATACCACTTTATTTTCATATACTACGCGAAATATCTGTACAGCCCATGCAAAAAATTCTCTGACACCGGTTGAATCCTGTGATAATTCTCTCTTAAACTGCTTTCCCTGTGCATTCTTACGAATTACCAGAGTTTTAGAATAAGGCTTCTCATCATCCACTTCAATTCCGCAAATGCTGTAATCTACCATCTTAAAAATTTCTACATATCTTGGATCTTTCATAATTTCAAGATCCCGTTCCTGCCTGACAATGCTGTCTATATTGTCAGAGGGTATATTACCCGGATATAGGACATTTAACATCCATTCAACAGTTGCTGACGCATCCTTATTTCCGAGAAGAGCCAGTTTAACTACAAATAATCCGTTACTATTATTGCTATTCTTAAGAGCAGCTGTCACTTCCCTGGCTGTTCCTCTTCGTAATGTATATATATCCTCCTGATCCCGTAAAATATCAAACACTACATGCTCAGCTGATTTCCGCTGGCTGCTTCTGATAAGTTTTTCGCTATAGATTCCTTTTGTATCAACAATAGTTTCATACTCATAAATATAATGATTCCCCGCTAAGAATACTACATTAAATTTCTGTTTGGGATTATTACACTCCATCAAAGTATCTGCGTTAATATATGAATTAACAGACTGCACTTTCATGTTTGTATCAAACAATGATTTCAGATATTTTAATCCATTTATAAAGTTGGACTTACCACCTGCGTTCTCACCTACGATAACTGCCGTTTTCAGCAGGTCATATCCTGTTTCTGTTGTAGTATAGTTATCCGGAAAGCGCTTCTTTACTTTCCCGCCTGGTGCTTCTAATGAAAACTCACACTCTTCCTTGAACGAACAAAAATTGTCAAACATATATCTTATGAGCATACTTCCACCGCCTTTCAATAATCATTATATACTAAAAAGAGCCAATGTAAACCAGTTTTTCGTTTTACATCGGCTCTTTTTATAGATATCATGTTAAAAAGTGAGCACAAAATATTAAATACATACTTTTAGCTGTTTTTTGTTAATTTTGCTCTTTCTATTAAATCGTGCAACTCCTATGAAATCATCATTATTTTTCTTCTGAACCACTCTTTTTCCTTACATAGAATACGGCTCCAATAACAATCAGCATAATACAGATACCTATAATAATGATTATCGTATTATTCCATGCATATTTTGAAGTACTGTCATCTGTCTTAGGTGCAGGGATGGTTTCATCAGATTTGTTGTCTGCCTGACCGTTATCACTCATAATCTTGGCATCAACAACAATCGTGTAATCTGATGCATGGGTAAATACAAGTTCCACATTTCCATCCGGATCAATCTGTCCGGCGCTGATAAATTCCAGTTCTCCGGTCTGTTCATTGTAGTAGAACAGGTTCGCATACCAATGTCACTAAGTTAGCACCAAGCGAAAAAGTTAAAATAGGAACGAGAACAGCACACAGCGCTACGGAACAGCGATTGTGTGCTGTTTTCTTGAAAAAAGGCATGACAAGAAAGCGGATCGAAAAATCCGCTAAAAAAAGCTATTCAAAAAGAATAAATTATGCTACTCTATAAGTGAAGCTGGCGGGAGGATTCCGTATTATCTTACGAGAACACTTTCGGCTTGGTCGAATAGGCGAAATGTATCTCATAAGTAAGGCTTCGACATTGGGTGGACAGACTTTACCAAGAAAGAATTGCAGGCAAATATGAGTGGCAACGGAGAAATTGACCTTGTAGGCGTATTTCTTCTTTTTCTGTTGGATGACTACGGATTGGGTAATCAGTTGGCAGAAGTTGAACATAGTAAGCTTTGCAAAGATTTCCTGATGAACGAAGTCCACCTTTTTAGAGTGCAAATGCAGTAGTCCGAGGGTGTATTTCAGATCACGGAAAGAGGTTTCAATTCCCCAGCGCATGGCATAAAGCTGTTTGAGTTCAGAAACAGGGAAAGATTGCTGCTCCAGGTTCGTGATAATCGTTTCGAATGAATCATCCGATATTTTGAAGCGGACAATTCTAAAGCTAAGTTCGTAAAACTGGACAGGATCAGACCTATCGCATTTTTTGGGAAGAAAGTCAAAACGATTCCGCCTGGGAATATATTTGCAGCAATTACCGATTTGCAGCAACTTTTTAACATCATTTGTCATACGATTTGTAATTTTGAGATGAATTGGCACATCAAATTCGTCAGAATCAGGGAGTGCCAGGCCAGCACCAATCCCGGTTTTACCATCCTTGATACGGAAGAGGAATGCCCAGTTTTTCTGTTGAATATGAGCAAGATTGTTATAGGATTCGTAATTTCTGTCAGCAAGTACCAGGGCTTTCGGGATATCGGAGCGATCCACCATCGTCGTCAATGCACCGCATTCATCCGTATTTCTGAATTTTTGAAGAATGGCATCCAAATATAGATGTTGAAGTAAATCATACGTTGCATTGATATGAAGTAAGTTATAGGACTTTTTTCCATCTTTGCGGGAAACAAAGGACTCCGGATCGTCCGGGTTTGCAGCAGTTTCCAATTCTGAACCATCGACAGCAAGCAGCCGATAGCCCTTGTAAAGCTTTTCGCTACAAACACTGTGCGTAAAATGCTCAAACAGTTTTTCGAAAGCAACCGGAGTAATTTTTGCGCGTTGCTGAATAAAGGCTGAGGAAGATGGTATGGATTTATCTAATCCAAAAAAATCCAGCAGGTCGTTGGTTAATGTTCCTCCCCGAAATGAGAGAACCGCAGCTATGGCTTTGTCAAAAGGAATTTTTCGGTTTCTGGTATAGTCTGTTTCAGGGTGCCTTGAATAATCCCGCTTATAGTCGGTAAGAAATTGAATGGAATTCAGTAAAGATTGCTTGATGTATTCGGCGGTCATAGGTAATCCTCCTTGTAGTTTTTGTGTCGAGAGACACTTCTAACTACAAGGGCCATTTTGCTAAGCGTACTTAGCAAAATGGCCGCACGAAATTGCATATTTGTCAAGTGTTTTTTTGAAAAAACACAAAAAAGCGCCCCGTTACAGCTCAATTTTGAGTGTAGCGGGGTGTTTTGGCTTAACTTAGTGACATTGCCTTCTCTGCCGCGTATACTATGAGTTTATGCGGCAGAAGGACATCCGCCATCTGGCCAATAAGCGCACCAAAAGCAGAGGGTAGGTCGGCACGTGCCTGTGTATCCTCTGTATCAGAGCTGCTAGAGCCATTTGGGTTGTTTGATTTGTCAGAATTTCCAGAATCCTTTGATGTATCCGAATCCTTTGTATCTGCATTTCCATTGTCAGAAGTACCAGACTTATCGGAAGCATCCGCATTGCCGGAATCGCCATCCTTTTCATCTGAGGATGCTGTATCCTTCTTATCATCAGAGGACGCAGTATCTCCATTACTGTCATCCTTCTGCGCATCGTCCTTCTCTGTATCTCCCGTCTCGGAAGCATCTTCTTCATCGTCGGCTTCCTTTTCATCCGCCTGCGTGGTCTTTTCTACCGTAACGGTCAGGCTGGTCGGAAACTTGATGTCGCTCTCAAGCGCACCGATGGGCAGGGTCTGCTCCGTGATGTCCTTTGAAAGCTCCTCAAAGGAAACAATAGTCGTTTTACCTGTCTCACTTTCATCGGTTTTTGCAGAAACCGAGAGTGCGGACAGGTCTACAGTATTGGCAACCATCGCAACGGTCAAGCCCATCACAAGTATGCACTTACGCAGCTCCCTCCGCCTGATTTTTTCATGGGTCTGCTGCCAATCCCTCTCTGGCATGGTGTTTTTCTTTTTCATGTAAACTCCTATCTTTTACCATAATCTTTCGGAATCTCTACTTTTCCCAGCCTGATTGTGATATCGGCTGGGATTCTTCCCATGACTGTTATTATCATGGCTATAATCTATACATGCTTGTTGATTCGCAAAGTGACTTACCGGTATTTCCTCATTTTTGCTGTGCTTCAAAACATGATTCACATGGATTCCTGCACGCTTTTTTTCAGGATGAAATCTTTTCTTCCTGATTACACTGTTTCTAAAGTACTTTTGGATTCTGCACATGATGCCATGCTAGAGTTTTGCTGGCATGATCACTCAAGATTCCGAGAGATCATTATATGTATAAGGTTTATATTCAGCCCGTTCAAGCACAGGCACAGCTTTTATAGATCATCCGGAATGAGCCGCAGCTTTTTTGCGGCGGTCTTGGCTTCCGCCCGGCGCTTCACGTCCAGCTTGTCGAGAATGTGACTGACGTGGGTCTTCACTGTGGGCAGTTTCACGTCCATGATCTGCGCGATCTCGGCGTTGGACTTGTCCGCACAAAGCAGATGGAGAATTTGCAGTTCCGTGGGCGTCAGCTCCTCGCCGGGAGCAAGGCTGGGTTCGAGGAAATGCGGGTAGAACGCCGCCTGCGTCCGCACCGCTGCCATCAGCCGCTTGCGCCATGCTTTGTCGCCGTCCCAGTCCAGTGCTTCCAACAGCGGCAGTACCGCCGTGCCGTATACGCTGACGGTGCGGATGAAGCGGTACTCCGCCGCCGCATCCAGCGCCGCCGTCAATCGCTTGCGCCACTGCTCGTCCTTCTTGCGGCGCAGGGCGATGGCAGTCAGGACATTCAGGTGAATGCCGTCGATGATGCGGGCGCAGTTTTGAATGTACGGCTCCATGGGTGAGAGCGTCAGCAAAGCGGCGTCCGGACGGTTCTGCATAATTTCCACCATTGCCTGCGTGAGATACCGGTAGCGCCGCATGACGTTCAGGTGCGTGGGTTCGCACGGGGCTTTTTCCCGATACCACGCGTCCGCCGCGTCAAGGTCGCCGGTGTGCATGTCAATACGGCAGAGCATGGCGTCCATATTGGGCAGAAAGCGTGTCAAACCGCGCTCGGCAAAGCATTCACGGAGTACCATGATGGTGCGCCGCGCGTCGGTGGGCTGCCCGTTTGCCAGCTGGCTGCGGGCCAGCAATCCGCTGACGGCGAACTCCATGTCCGACGTGCCGTAGTTGCGGATCTCGTTCATCTGCGGGAGAAGGGACAGCATCCGGCCGGCGACGTCCTCGCCCTTTTCAAACTTGCTCTCGGCAATGGCGCAGTCGGCAAGACACACACTGTCCCGCCCCAGTACTGCCTCCACGGGGAGACGGAGGGTTTTGTAGAGCAGGTCGTCCTTTTTGCTCCATTCGGAAAAGTCCTTGCCACCGTTCATGATGCTCGGCAGCGCGCTCGTGACGGAGAAGGACGGCAGCGCCACCTCTTTGTTCGTCAGCAGCCGGAACACGGCGGGGATGGTTTCCGTCAGACCCTTCACGCCCCGCTGGGGCAGGGAGATGTCCAGCCATGCAAGGCGGCCGCGCGCCTGCTTTCCGGCGGCGTCCTGCCTGCCGCAGTGTTCGACAAACTTTTGCAGTTCGCCATACCAGCGCTCCGAGCCTTCGTAATCCATGACCAGCGCGCAGAGCATGCTCATGCCCTGCATCAGAGAGGGGGATGCGAGAATTTCCGCCTCCGGCAGGCTGCGGTAGTATTTTTCCATCTCGGCATAGTGCCCCATGCCGGGGTGAAGTTCTGCATTACGCACCAACAGCTCGGAAACCTTGGAATGGTCTCCGCCGCTGGTGTAGCATTCCAGGGCGTGGGCGTAGTCCTCCTTCAGCTCATAGTACAGCCCGCCCCGGCTGATGAGCGCTTTGCGCTTTTCCTCGGTATACTCCCGTTCCATCTCCCAGAGGAGAAAAGCCCGGAAACCCGACCAGAAGTGGAAGCGCTGGCAGTCTTCGTAGCGCAGCATAGTAGTGTATCGAAGAATCCAGTCCAGCCGTTCGCCGGCACGGGGATCGCCGCTGACCATCCGCGCCATTTCCAGGTCAAAACTTTCAAAGGGGGCCAGCTCCAACAGGAAGCGCCGCACCGGCAGGTCAAAGCGCCGGTAGATGGCGGTCTCAAAGTAGAGGAACACCTCGTGGTACACCCGTGCCACCAGCTCCGGCGTCCACGGCTTGTCCGGGGACATGCACCGCGCCGTGATGGCCACACCCAGCGGATAGCCCACGGATTCTTTCAATATTCCGTCAATCTCGCTATCTGTTACGTTTACTCCCGAAAGCTGAAACAGCCGCCGCACATCGCCCTCATCAAAAAGCAGGTCGTCGGCCTCCAGCACTGTCATCAGCCCCGTATACTGAAACGCCGTCAGGCAGCCGGGCGGCACACCGCGCGAGAGCAGCACAAAACGGCGCTCCGGACTTGAGCGAATCAGTTCGCAAAGAGCCTGCTGCCCGGCTTCCTCCTGCATGAACTGAAGATCGTCAATCAGCAGAATGTCCCAATCCTGCGCTGACGGTGGGATTGCGCAGTCTGGGTCTGCTGCACTTTGCCGCAGCACGTTCCGACCGCGCAGCAGTGCGTCCGCCAGTACTGTCTTTCCAAAGCCGCAGGGTGCGCTGAAAAAAAGGACTCTGCCATGCGCCATGAAGCTGTCAAACCGTTTCTGAACGGAGGTCTTTATGATAATATTTTTGGTCATTTCTTTCCTCCCTTTGATACAGAGCGAGATTGCCATAAGTCTTTCGTAATCTGTCTCGAATTATATTATACGAGTCTGTTTCGAAATGTAAATCATCCCAAAGGATGAGACACGCTGCATAGCAAACTGCTATGCAGATCATTTTTGTTTGATTTTGATAGCATAGATGCAAATAAGCAGCCACACACCGAAGTGCATGACTGCTATGTAAAAAGTTCGGAAAGGATTTTTGCAATCTGACACAGTTTCCTGGCCCTGAATCTCCATCAACATAAAAATATCTCCATCATTTCAAAAGAGAATGACGGAGATATTTCGCCTTGTTTATTCTTGTAGCAGCCAATCGGCTATATCATGGATTTCGATTCCTTCATAGCTATATTTTGGATGTTTGGTTCTGGCAATAATCATTTTCGGATAAGCATCTCGGATCTGAAGCAGAGGAGAGCATTCTCTCTCAAATGTTTCCTGCCCGGAAATGTTGTCGCTGACCTGAATATAAATCTTCTCGCTGCCTCTCTGAGCAACAAAGTCGATCTCCTTTTGATAGAGCTTGCCGACATAGACATCGTATCCACGGCGAAGAAATTCAATGCAAACAATATTTTCATATACTCTGCCGTAATCCATATTTCTGCTTCCCAGTATTGCATATCGAATACCACTGTCACACAAATAGAACTTTTCAGAGCTTTCAAGGTATTTCTTGCCTCGGATGTCGTATCTCTTAATATCATAAAATACAAAAGCATTGCACAAATACTTAATGTACTTGCCGACGGTTACATGATTGGTTGGAGTCTCATTTGCTGTCAGCAGCTGACTGACCCTATTAGGAGACGTCAGGTTGCTGATATTATCCATAAGGAACTCGCTCAGACGTTGTAAAACCAAAGAGTCCGGGAGCGCATATTTTTGCACCAAATCCCTTGTAACAATCGTTTCGTAGACCTCTTTGATATAGTTTGTTCTGTCTTTTTCGGTTCTGTAAGCGTAAGAACCTGCTAAACCGCCCTTGATAGCGTAATCATCAAAGAGCTTATCTTTATCACTAACATCATCATAATATTGGCAATATTCCTGGAAGCTGAAAGGAAACACATGAATTTCAATATAGCGTCCGGTAAACAGAGTTGCCAGATCCGCACTCAACAGGAAAGCATTGGAGCCGGTTACATAGATGTCATATTTTCCCTTAGAGTACAGGCTGTTGATTGCCAACTCAAACTTGGGACACATCTGAACCTCGTCTACAAACAGGTAGTTCGTTTTACTTTCCTGATAATGTTCTTCCACATAAGCGTGTAAGGCATGGTATTCCTTGATTTCTTCATACGCCAAATCCATGAAGTCAATGAAGATAATATTGATATTTTCAAAATGGCTTTTCAGATACTCAATATACGCCTGCATCAGCTTGGACTTACCGGATCGACGAATGCCCGTGATAATCTTGATGTCAGGAGTACCATTCAGTTCAATGATTCTGTCGAGATACTTTGCTCTTGTAATTGTTTTCATATCGTCACCCACTTTCAAAAATCGAATATTTTTCATTTTTTGAAACTGCTTCGATGTATTTATTATACTGTCTGCTAATAGTATGTGCAAGACGTCGCTTTCAAAAACTCAATCAGAGTACTCAGACATTCTTTGCCATTGTTTTCTCCTTCTCTGTTCTGAATTGCCATGCGTATCATCCTCTCAAATGACTCGCTGAAATGTTCATCATCTTCTGGCGTCCGTTTCTTTGGCCCTTTTATATGATTTTTTCCAGAAGCCACAATTTTAAATTTTTTCTTAATTTGTGGCGTTATGATAAATTAATATCCTTCTTACCCAAAAGAAAATCAACAATATTGATATGTGCAATTCCATTTCTTGAATAATCAAATCTATCTAATGAAAACACATATTTCGGTGATGCATCACTAATTGGCTTAAAAGCACCAAACTCTCTTTCAATCGTTTCCTTGCCAGCCAAATAATATGCCACCTGAATAAAACATTTCTTTCTTCCATTTATTGCAACAAAATCAATTTCACCCTTATATGTTTTTCCTGTAAAGACTTCATAATCTCTTGCTTTTAGCTCGTTATAAATTATATTTTCAAGAAAAAAGGTATCCTCAAAATTTACTAAGTTTGTATTTATCATGCGAAAACCAGTATCTACCGCATATTGCTTCTCTATATACGACATTGCCTGTTTTCCTACAATATTAAATCTTTTTACACGATCAATTAGACAAGCCTTTTCCATTTTATCAAGATATCTGTATATCGTCTTTTTATCCAAAGTATCTGCATTTTGATGTATAAAATAGTTCTCTATATTTTTACTGGAAAATTCCTTTCCTGCATTTGCCATAATATATGTTGCTACTCTTTCAAAGTTTTGTCTATTAACCTTTGATCTGTCAGTAATAATATCCTTATCTAAGATACCTTCATATGTCTGCTCCAAATATCTCTTAATATCACTTTCTTTTGTAAACGAAAAACGCAAAGGGAAGCCACCCCAATTGATATAATCAATCATAAACTCATCCGGAGATATATTTCTTCCTATAGCTGTAGCATATTCGTAGCTTTCGGCAAAGGAAAATGGCATTATTCTAAATTCAACACATCTTCCAACCAACAATGTTGCCATCTTGCCGGATAGCAATTTCGAATTACTTCCAGTAATAAAAATTGAGCAATTTAATGTTGCCCGAAAGGAAGCTAAAACCTTTTCAAAGCTCCTGACATGCTGAATCTCATCTAAAAAAATCAAGTATTTGTCATGATCCTTGATTTGCTCATTCACATAGGAATTAAGTTTTTCTGCAGTTCTTATTTTTTCAAATTGCAAATCTTCAAAATTAATGGTAATAATATGCGCTCTATCAAACCCATTTTCAATAAATTCTTCTTTAATCTGCTCTAACAATATAGATTTTCCACATCTTCTAACACCTGTCAGAACCTTAATTAAATCCACATCATAAAATGGTCTTATTTTGCTTAGATATCTTTCACGCTTTATATACATAACATCATCTCCAAATCAAAATATATATTTATTATGCCACAAATCAAGATTTTTTCAAGATTTGTGGCACATATTTAGAAAATT
>CDYK01006770.1_pt1 | contig 91593 bp, 60 predicted proteins | sample 554841 | NCBI WGS metagenome assembly CDYK01 (sample SAMEA3182102, study PRJEB8094) | gut metagenome | biome: human; feature: gut; material: Stool; isolation source: human stools | place: Canada | collected 2013-02-18
AAGATGGCATATGAAGATGATAGAGCATACTCACTTCATATGCCATTTCATTAGTGTCCACTAAAAAATCATAGAAGTTCTTTGAAATTATTGAAATTCAATTTGTTATAAGTATTTTTGGAGTCAACGGATTTGAATTTACTTTTGCGGTGTTAATCAGGCTGCTATGCATAAAGACAAGTTCGTTTTTGCTCAATTAACCCAATTCCTAGACCGCAATCACTTCAACTATCTCGTAAAGAAGTATAAAGGCGACAAGTATATCAAGAGTTATACCTGTTGGAATCAACTGCTTACGATGATGTTCGGTCAGCTTTCCAATCGGGAGAGCCTCCGGGATCTGATTGTGGCTATGGAAGCCCATGCCGGGAAACTCTACCATCTCGGAATCGGGAAGTCTGTAACGCGAAGCAATCTCAGTAAGGCCAATGAGCAGCGTGACTGCCGCATCTTCGAGGAGTATGCAACATTCATGATAGCCGAGGCACGCAAGCGTAGAATCGATAGGATTTTCGAGCTTGACGGTCATGCTTACGCTTTTGACTCTACCACGATTGACCTATGCCTGTCAGTTTTTGAATGGGCCAAATTTCGCAAACATAAAGGCGGAATAAAGCTGCATACGCTCTACGACATTGAGGCAGAAGTTCCTGCATTTGTGCATATTACACCTGCCAATATTCACGACTCAAAGGCTATGCCTGAGATTCCATACGAACTCGGGGCGCATTACGTATTCGACCGTGGATATAACGATTTCAGCAACCTTTATACGATAAATCGCATAGGCGCTTTCTTCGTTGTACGAGCCAAAACCAACGTGCGGATTAAACCCAAAACATGGAAACGAAGATTGCCGGAAGGTGTAGTTTCCGATGTAATCGGATGCTTTACGGTTTATAAAAGTTCCAGGGACTACCCCGAAGAACTTAGAAAACTCATTGTTGAAGACCCTGAAGACGGTACTCGGTACATATTCCTGACGAACAATCTTGACGCTTCTGCGGAGTTAATATCATCGCTTTATCGAAACAGATGGAGTGTTGAACTGTTCTTCAAATGGATAAAACAGCACCTCAGAATCAAGAAGTTCTGGGGAACATCAGAAAATGCCGTACGCATACAGATCTATTGTGCTATAGCAACTTACTGCTTAGTGGCAATTGTGAAGCACGATATGAAATTAGAACGCAGCATCTATGAAGTCCTTCAAATTCTCGGAATCTCCCTGACCGACAAGACTCATCTTAGTGACTTGTTCGACAAATCGAATTTCAAAAATGTCAAAGACCTATATGATTCAAGTGAACCGAATTTGTTTAATTTTTAACCTTGTCCATTTTTAGTGGACAGTAGTGATATTTGGCATGTTTTTCGTACACTCTTCTGATTATTTTACACAAACGGCTTATCAATCGACAAAACGTCTTGTATTGATTTACAAAAATACTAATTGGAATTATATGAGATTATGGGGCATGAATGTAATACTTCCATTCAAATCTGGAAATTGGCTGGATTCTCATTTTACTCTTACAACTATGCAAATGCGTCAACGTTGTGATAATTTTTTTGATATTCCTTTTGATCGAAAAAAATGGATATTTAATGCTGTGTTGGATAATACATTCAAAGTGAGTCGGGAACTGTCTTTTGAATTAATAGGGAATGTGCAAACGCCGGTTATACAAGGAACATTTGATATTGGAATGTGTTATGATCTTGCGATTGGGATGAAATGGAGTTTTGCGAAAGATAAAATCACTTTGTCAGTTCGTTGTAATGATATATTTAATACAGGAGTTCCGAAAATGAAAGTCCGATTTGCAGGTCAATATTTAAGGACTATTATTCAAGATCTGTTACAATACATTTAGCATATCGTTTTGGAGGTTATAAGAAAAGAGGAATAAAGAGTGTCGATACTTCGAGATTCGGATTTTAAACTTTTGGATGAAAAGTTATATTATTTGATTTTATAAGGAAAAAGAATATTTTTAAATAATGATAAAAATATTGCAATATAAATTAATATTTAGGTTGTAATCTAAGTAAATTTAGGGTATAAAAAAGAGAGCTACAAGATATAACTCTCTTTTTCAGTGGTGCCACCAGTTCTAATACAGGTTGCTCTCATTTTCCGGCATTTTTTAACTAAAATAATTTGGTTGCTGATTTTCAGTTTCTTGTGTGACTACTTGTGATTTGGAACTATCATTCTTATTTCCATTATTCACAGAAAACGGGGCGCAAATGTTTTACCAATGTTTTACCCCATAGCTTGCAAGAAAAAAACAAATGTCGAACCGAATTAAATTAAAGTAGAAATGACCGTAGCAAAATTCAAAGTAGTAATCAGACGGGAGAAATTATCGAAGTCCACAAATGAAGCTCCAGTATGTTTGCGCATCACCAAAGACAGAAAAGTAACGTACAAAACATTGTTGCACGTTTCACCCGATTATTGGGACGAAAAGGAGCAATGCGTGAAAAAACAGCATCCTAACGCAGTGGCATTAAATGCCGTTATCTCTAAAAGAAAAGCTGAATTGGAAAAAGAGACTTGTTTCCTGTCTTTAAGGGATGATTCCGTAAGCATAGAAACAATCAGAAACAAAATCAACGATAGGACATCATTTGATTTATTTGAGTATGCCGAGAAGTATATTGAGAATCTTCGCAAGAACCAAAAGCACGCCACATACAAGAAATACAAATCAGTCATTAAGAAATTGCGTCTATATGTCGGCAAGGAAACTTTACCGATTAAGTCCATATCCTTGGATTTCATTAAGGAGTATGAGAATTACTTGATGAACCATATTGGCAATAATAGAAATACTACCACCGTCAATTTGAAAGCATTGGCAAAACTGGTAGGGGATATTTATCGCAATTATGATATGGATGAAACGGGTAATCCGTTCCGCAAAATAAAATTCAAACGTGAACAGACGGAAAGAACATACTTGGAGATAGACGAAATCCGTAAAATCCAAGATTTGAAATTGCGGTTGCAAAGTCCGTTATACGATGCACGGGAATTATTCTTGTTTGAATGCTATACGGGTATTAGAATATCTGACATACTTACTTTGAAATGGAAGAATGTTGCCAATGACAAAATATCAATCCGTATGCGCAAAACGGAAAAACCATTGATTGTTCCAATGAATGACTTTGTAAAGGCGGTGTTGGACAAAAGACGCGCAATCGTTGAAAATAACGGCGGACAGATACTTCCCGACAAATATGTATTTAATATCTTGAAAGTGGATGTGGATAAAGTAAACGCACAAGATGCGTTGAATGCGATAAGTTCAGCAACTGCGATTATAAACAAACAACTAAAAAGAATTGCGGAAAAAGTCGGTATAGAAAAGAATATTTCCACTCATGTCGGACGGCATTCATACGCTACCGCATTACTTACAAGCGATATTCCTTTGCCCGTGATAAAAGAGATGCTCGGTCACAGCGATATAAAAGTAACCCAAATTTACGCAAAGGTGGTTGATAGTAAAAAGAATGAAGTCGTGAATTGCTTAAACAAATTGTATCATGGATAATTCAAACTTGTTTCTGACTTCCGAAGATGTTGCCACCATATTAAGGGTAAGCAAACGCACATTGCAAAATTACCGTACCGAAGGTAAACTGATGTATTACAAAATTAGTCCAAAAGTTATTCGGTATCGTGTGGTAGATGTGGTCGAGTTCTTGAAACAGAGTAATTGTTGCTCTTATCAGAAAGACAGAGTGAACGAACTTATAAGAAAGTGCTTGGTGAAATTGTAATCGTAGATGGAATAACCATAGTGAGAGGTCGTGTTATTGCGCCCTCTCATTTTTTTGAATAAAACCCTACTCAACCTCAAAAAGCTATTTTTGAAACACCAAATTTTCGAGCATTTATACGGTCAAAATCTATTGAGTGGAAAAATATGCTTAAAGTCCTTTTACTATAAGGAGAATGCTATATGTCAGCAATAACTGCTTACCTATACCAAGCATGAGAAAACGGGGTAAAAATGCAGTTGTATAAAAACCATGTTTAACCTTGCAAATAGCTAAGCAGCATAAGCAAGAGAGGATGAGACGGCAAGAAAGCAAGCCCCCCATTAAATGAAAAATAGAAATCTAGCGATTTGAAGTAGATCGTTTAAATTCAGAAATGAACTATAAGGTAAGATATTTTTTATCCTTATCACGATAACTGATTTATCTTTTTTGTACCTTTGCAGAAACAAAATCAGATAATTAAGAAACAGATAATAATTAATAACATACATATTGATTAAAAGCATTAGCTTTTATTCTTGCTATTGAAAATCGCCAAAATTTCAGCAACCAAGAGTAAAGTGTTAGTGCCCATGCTTTATAGCGTGGGCTTTACTCGTTTGGTTGCACGGTGTTTGGCGATACCTCAATAGCAAATGTAGTTTAGCTCACGTTTTTTATGGAAATAAGAGTGCCAAATACCGAGGAAACCATTCGTATAGAACGTACGGGGCAATTCCAGTTCAAGCAGGTTGTTACAGACTTGCTGATAAATGTTGTTTGTGATAGTATAGTAGTAGCAAAGGGTTATATTGAAAAAACTAAATATACCACATTCTCTTTTGGGGAATTGCAAATGCACTCTATAATCATTCCTGCTTTAGCTAAAAACACAGACTGCTTTATTCTTGAATATCCAATAGAAAGAAAAGTCGGAAAGGAAAATCATTTTGGTCGTGTTGATTATTATTGCCGATGTAATGTAAACAAACGGAATGAATATCATTTGTTTATAGAATTGAAAAGCAATAAACAGTCTTTGCCTTTTGATAAATATAGGGAAGACAGTATTCGTTTTTGGGAAACTGCATATAAGCAAATCTGTGGAATAGGTCAAGAAGTTAAGGTAAACAAAGCTTTTTATACTAAACCGATAATTCGTGTTTGTATAGAAACAATCGTCCTATATGCACATAAAACAAAAAAAATAGTTACATCAGACATTGACGCAGCTATAAAGGTGGCGCAGAATGATTTTTGCCGTAGGAAAATCAATCCCAATCTAATTGTTTTATGGAAATGTAGTGATGGACTTGCAGAGATGGCTAAAGATGAATGGAATGATGAACGTAAAATATATGGTATAATCTTTATATGCCATATAATGGAACCTATTGCTCCTCTACAATAAAGATTGTATTACTTAATATTAATTATCTGATATGAAGAGATTTGCTATTTTTACTATTACAAGCCTTTTTATTTCGGGCATAGTTAAGCCTAACTTAATGTTTGGACAACAATCTTCTAAGCATTTAGCTACCTCTGCTTACAGAGGAGACACAATGTTGGTGTGGACTACAAAGACTCCGTTGTCAGAAGAAAAGCATTATGTAATTGACGGAAAGCAAGAAATGCGCATCTATATATCAGACGAAAAAAAAGACACAACCATATTTGCAGATATATGTGATTACACGATGGAGAAATATAAAGCGGAACTGAATAGTAGAAAAATCCGAGAACTACCAATTGAAAAGATAGATGCAGATTTGGTTTTTACTTATTTCACAATAGGGGAATCTGTTGAAGATGTTACACGACGTTTAGGTAAAAAGAAAGTTCATGTTAGTAACAGAGGATATGAAGTTGTATTCTTCAATAAGTTCTCTAAAAAGAATGAAGTGTTTGAATTGTGTTTTATCAATGGAAAATTATCATCAATAAGTAGACCCTCAACAAATACCCTCCCGACAAATAATGTATGGATGGCGTTTCAGTTATTAGAGCTAAAAGATATTTTAGATAATCTGGAAAAGATACGTTGAATATAAGTTGGGGCATATTTATTTCGTACCTTTACTTCATATTATAGATAACCGTAGCAATGATAGACCGAATTAGAATCTATATAAACGATGTGGGGTTTGAGGATGTAGAAACTCGTCTTGACCTGTCACCGTCAGGTATTGACAAGGATGGGAGTTTTAAATATGCTTCAACCATAAAGAACTTAAAATTTACTTATGCAGGTAAGCAATTAAAAATTGCAGGTTCTTTGCACAAGTATGCCAAAGGAAATAATTATTCTTTGTTTACCTATGAAGAAGCAAAAAATGTATTGCATGAACTATCCGACATTATTGGTATACCTTTGAAGCGGTTTGTTGTAACCAGTATGGAGTTAGGACTAAATATCAAAATGGATAAAGATGTAGCAAATTATCTGCATACAGTTTATAGCTATAAATCGAACAGATTTATTCCTATGACACCATTAAAAGGCACAAGCAGACTGAAAGGATGCAAATGCGTGTTTTCTGAATACTCCATAAAATTTTACGACAAGACATTTGAAGCGATAAAGAAAGGGCGGATAAAGAGGGAAGAAGTTCCTGCCAATTTATTGCGCTATGAAATCCAGCTGTCACGCAAGCAACTGAAAAGTTTAGGCTTTACCAATGTAACTGGGAAAAACTTGTTAAGCCCTTTGCATTATACACGTTTTAAGCGTTTGATGAAACGGATATTTGATAACATCGTTTTTGATGACACAGTAGATTATACGGGCTGTTTGGAAGATGATATAAAAAAGCATATATTTGCCATGTCTGACAAATACGGTTATTATCTCCAATGCCTAAAAGATTATTTCGGAGAGACAGAATATCGTAAGGAGATGCGTAGGACAAATGAACTGCTTAAAAGAATATCCTCACTTCCGAAAGGTGGATTGGAAACCGAACTAAAATCCAAGTTTGAAACAGTCATTTCTAAAATATAGCTGGAAACGTAAATTTTCCATGCTCCAATATGTAGGAATAGATAGTAAGTATAGTAATTAGGATATGGTAAATCTTAGAATATCTACTAATGTAGGATATTTGCTAATGATATTCTTTTTAATGGTGGTATAAGTGCGATATGTATTCAGTACATTAAAATAGAGCAATTCAAAAGCACTGCTTTCTATATACGGTACATCTTTCTCATATCCCGAAACAAAGGAGCATCCAGTACGGTTAATAAAGTCGGTGATATTCCTTTCCGTTGTGTTGAGTGTCGAACAACTTCCGAAGTGTACGATTTTGCCGTTTAATTTGCCCTCTAATACATCGGCAATTTCCTTTAGTGTGATATGCTCTTTACCGAAATAAATGCGGTTCTTGCGTCCGTGATACGCTATATATAAAACGGTGTAGTTTGAGTATCGTTTTTGCGTGAACGCTTGTAATCCTTTAATAAAATCCTCTTTGGTGGGACACTTGCGGTAAATGTACTTTGTCTTGGAGAAAGTAAACAACAAGTCCAATATGGGTCTTATGCTCTGATTGCTGTACGGATGTTTGTTCCAGTTACCCTCTAAACAGTAAATATACCGTTGTGTGGTTTCCGCACGTGCCATATACCTACATCAAAAAACAATCGGTTAAATAACATCGTTTCTCAAAGTGTCGGTACAAACCGCCTAAACCGTTTGATTTTCCGCTAATATCCGTTTTCATACTTGTTTTTCCTTGAATTTTTGGTGCAAAGTTACGAAAAAGTCCATATCTTTGCAATGTAAATAATTGACAAACAGATATTTAATTATAATCCCTATGAATGTTTTACCATTGTTTTACCCCAGAAAAACAAAAAACGTTGTAACTTGTTCAGTTACAACGTTTCGTGAAATTTCTAAAGTGGTGCCACCAGGAATCGAACCGGGGACACAAGGATTTTCAGTCCTTTGCTCTACCAACTGAGCTATGGCACCATCGTTTTTGCGTGTGCAAAGATATAAATAATTTTATATTTGCACAACATTTTGTCGGATATATTTTAATTTTCTTTGCTGAGAGAGTTCCAGCCTTGAGCTTTTAATTCTATCTCAGCACCGTCTCTGGTAATCATATAAGCTCCAAGGGAAGGTGCTGTAATATGACCTATAATACGAATACCCGGAAGAGCTGAAATGTCATCATGTTTAGCCAGCGGTACGGTAAACAGCAGTTCATAATCCTCTCCACCATTAAGAGCAGCAGTGATAAGACTCATATTGAATTCTTCCGCCATAACGGCTGTTTGGTAATCTATGGGGATACGTTCCTCATAAATACGACATCCAGTATGACTTTGTCTACATATATGCAATAATTCAGAAGAGAGTCCGTCCGAAATATCCATCATTGCTGTTGGCACAATATCCCGTTTTGCCAATTCTTCGATAATATCTTTACGAGCTTCCGGTTTTAATTGTCTCTCAAGGAGGTATTCTCTACCTTCAAAAGCGGGTTGGAAATTTTTTTCTCCAGCAAAAACCTTTTTTTCACGTTCGAGCAATTGTAACCCCATATAAGCAGCACCCAGATCTCCACTTACGCAGATCAAGTCATTTTCTCTGGCTCCATTCCTATATACAATCTTTTCTTTATTTGCTTCACCTATGCAAGTAATGCTGATTGCCAACCCGGTGAGAGAAGCGGAAGTATCTCCTCCGATCAGATCTACATGGTAAACATCACAAGCAAGTTGAATACCGGCATATAGTTGTTCTAAATCTTCGACCGAGAAACGTTTTGAAATGCCTAAGGAAACAGTAATTTGTTTCGGCTGTCCATTCATTGCATAAATGTCTGAAAAATTAACAACGGCTGACTTATATCCTAAATGTTTTAAAGGAACATAAGTTAAGTCGAAGTGGATACCTTCAAGTAGCAGATCGGTTGTTACTAATACTTGTTTTTCTTTATAGTCGAGTACGGCAGCGTCATCCCCGATACCTTTTAGTGTAGAGTCGTTTTTTACTTCTACATGTTTGGTTAAATGGTCGATAAGTCCAAATTCACCAAGAGATGCTATTTCTGTACGTTTAAATTCTTCCATTTTATTTAATTGGGTTAGCAAAATGCGGAGTACTTTACAGATAAAGACTCCGCATTTTGTCAAATATATCTTTTAGAACTGTTCTACGAGTTCTTTCATTATTAATGTCATTTTAGGTTGAGCCAGGGCTGCGGCTTTTTGAACTTCTTCGTGAGAAGCTTTTTCTACAATACCTTCGACTCCGAGGTCGGTGATGACTGATATTGCAAATACTTCCATATCACTATGACGGGCAACGATTACTTCAGGGACAGTAGACATTCCAACGGCATCACCACCTATGATTTTGAAATACTTGTATTCTGCAGGAGTTTCGAAGGTAGGCCCTTGTGTCCCTACATATACGCCCTGTTGTAAATATATGTTGTTTTTTTCTGCGATCTCAAAAGCTTTTTTAATGAGTCGTTTAGAATAAGCTTCACTCATATCTGGGAATCGAGGACCGAGCTCATTATAATTTTTTCCATGCAACGGGTGTTCCGGGAATAAGTTAATATGATCGCATATCACCATTAGGTCTCCTACTTTAAAAGTGGGATTCATTCCTCCGGCAGCATTTGAAACGAATAGGGTTTTTACACCTAATTGTTTCATGACGCGTACCGGGAAAGTTACTTGTTTCATATCGTAGCCTTCATAAAAATGGAATCGGCCTTGCATAGCCATGATGTCTTTAGTGCCCAGTTTCCCGAAAATGAGTTTTCCGCTATGTCCTTCTACTGTAGAGATCGGGAAATTCGGAATATCTTTATATGCCAGTTCTTTTTGGTCGGTGATATGGTTTACCAGTTCGCCTAAACCTGTACCTAATATTATTGCTGTTTCAGGGATAATCGGGAAACGTTCTTTAATAAATGCCGCAGTTTCTTTAATTTTTTCAATCATAGCTAATTCGGTTTTTTAGATAATTTATTTGATAACAAATATACGGAAAAACTTTGAATAAGAACTCTAATTTTTTCCCAAACGATGTCGTGACGCTCCTTTTGATTAAGAAGTTTTTATAGTTTTGGGAATATAATTTTTTCTGTTTTTGGTTATAACATCTTTTATTTGTGCATCAAAAGCTGTGCCTTGATCTTGTAAAAAGCATATTTTGAGTGGCAGATAATATAGATTTTGTTTTATTTCGTTCGTTAAATGAGGGTTATGGATTAGTCTGGCTGCATCTTTTTCTGTCACAATTATATGGGGCAAAGTGTTGCCATTCTTCATTTTTAATGCTCTGTTCCGGATTTTTTCTATGTCTTTCGCACTGAAACTATGATGATCCGGAAAACATAAACTCTCTGTCTTAGATACAAAATTTTGAATATATTGTATAAACGGTTGGGGTGAAGCAATCCCAGAGATCAGTAAAGCTTTATCTTTTTTTATATTTGTTATGGATATAGGATTGTGAATTTCATTCGGAAATAAAGGAATTAATTCATCGTAACATAATCCGGTAAAATATAATCGTTGATATGGATATAATTGCAGACGTTTCGAAATAATTCTGAAATCTATAGGTTTTATATCTTTAGGACATTTAGTTACAATAACGATCTGTGCACGAGATTTTTCTCCTATCGGTTCTCTTAATCTACCATATGGGAGAAGTTTATCTTCATAAATCATCCGATTGAAATCGGATAGTAAGATAGATGTAGATGGTGCCACATATCTATGCTGGAAAGCGTCATCTAATAAAATGACATCGATTTCGGGCGTGAGTCGCATTAGCTTTTCTATACCTCTTCGACGGTTACTATCTACGGCCACTACGATTTCCGGAAATTTATGTTTTATTTGAAAAGGTTCATCTCCGATTTCTCTGGCTGTAGAAGAATGGGTTGCTAGAACAAATCCTCTGGTTTTTCTTTTATACCCTCGGCTCAAAATGGCAATCCGATATGAAGAAGCCAATAATCGTATTAAATATTCGATATGCGGTGTTTTCCCTGTGCCTCCCACTGTGATATTACCTACAGATAGGATAGGTATATCATAACTTTTGCTACGTAAAATATCCCAATCGAAAAGTTTATTTCTCAATCTTACTCCTAATCCGTAAATGAGGGAAAACGGAGATAACCACTTATATAGCTTTACATTTTCCTCCTCCAGCATTCTTTATGAGCTTTAGTATTATTTGTTATTCTAGTTCTATATTTTCCATTTGAGCTTGGATCGGGTCGATCTGCTTTATTTGGTCTAAAATTTTTTTATACTGATATTCATTACCCAAAAATAATCGCATAAAAGATTGTGACACTCCATTTCTAAGTTCATTCATCAGTTCTTCGTAAAAACTTTTTTTCTTTGGATATTCAATAACTTCATAATCTGTTATGTCACATTTTTTTGCAATCCATTCGGTTGCTTTCTGCATATCACCAAGTTCGTCTATTAATCCGATTTTTAAAGCATCTTTACCACTCCATACTCGTCCTTCTGCAATATTTTTTATTTGATCGACCGACATTTTTCGTCCTTGGGCACAACGTTTTATAAAGAGATCATACCCACGATTTATGTATGTTTGCATTTTCTGTTTTTCATCATTTGTCATAGGGCGTTCTATGGTAGGGAAAGCTCCGTATTTGTTTGTTTTTACCTCGTCAAATGATAATCCGATTTTCTCTGAAAGTAACTTTTGCGCATTTGGTACGAGTCCAAATATCCCTATTGAACCGGTTAGTGTTGCGGGATTTGCAAAAATACGATTTGCTCCGCAAGATAGATAATAGCCTCCAGAAGCGGCATAATCACCCATTGATACGGCAACAGGCTTTGTTTGTTTCAACTGTTCTACCGCATGCCAGATCTGTTCAGATCCGAAAGCACTTCCTCCGGGAGAATTTACTCTAAGTACAACACCTTTTACAGACTCGTCGTCTTGAACTTCTTTTAGAGTTCGTACCAGTTTGTCAGATATAATGCCGTTCGAAGATATTCCGTCTATGCTACCTACTGCATATACTATGGCAATTCGATCTTTTGATTTGATTTTTTTAGCTGTAGATACAATATCTGTTGGTGATGCCCAATTGATATCATTAATATTTTCGACACCGCAAAGCTGCGTTAAAAAGGATTCTACTTCCGGACGGTATAATAAAGAATCCACAAGTTTGGTTTTCTGTACCCATTGAGGCTCTTGTAAAGAAACTAATGAGTCGGCATAATCATTCAGTATGTGTTTCTCTATTTGACGTTCTTCTGCGATGTCAGAGATAATAGTTTCCCATATCGAGTTTAAGTATGATGCGGTTTGTTTTCGATTTGCTTCACTCATCTGAGTAGTTATATAAGGCTCTACGGCAGATTTGTAAGTCCCTACGCGAAATACTTGCATTTCAACCCCTATTTTATCTAATGTATTTTTATAAAAAGTGGGAGTCGTGCTTAATCCTCTAAAATCCAGCATTCCAATAGTATTCATGAACACCCAGTCGGCTGCAGTTGCCAAATAATATTCTCTTTGGGTGTACATGTCGGCATACGCCACAATAAATTTACCACTTTTTTTGAAATCGGATAGAGCATTACGTATTTCTTCAATAGAGGCATAACCTCCAGTAAAATTTGAAATATCCAAATAAATACCAGTGATATTATTGTCCCATTTGGCGATCTGAATAGCTTTTAATATTTCGTCTAATCCTGCTTTCGGAATATATTCTCCTGAATTTAAAATATTTAATGGGTCATCTTTTGCTCGTTCGGTAAGTTCTCCTTCTAATTTCAATATTAAGATGGTGTTTTCTTTAGAGGTGTAACTCGGAGTTGTCGAAAAAGTTGCGAGACTTATAACTGAGCCGATGAAGAGCCAGAATAGTAATATCCCGGCAATAAAAACACCTAATACACAGGCAAATGTCGTTTTGAAAAAACTTTTCATATTAAATATCTATTTGTAATAGCAAGAAATATAAGATTTCCAAGCAAATATAAGGCTTTTTTTGTTAAAAGAATGTTTTCTGTTATTGAAAAGGGGTATATCAGTCCTTAATCTTTTATATATTACAATGAATTATCTTCTATTTCTTGGAAATATTATATAGAACAAACATTTCTTTTCGGTTGTTCTAAGTGTAGTATAAATCATAATATATAATTGATATGAAAACATCTTATTTATTTCTTTCCAATGGTTTTGAGGAAATTGAAGCAGTTACGATTATTGATATTTTACGTCGGGCAAAAATAGATTTAAAAATAGTTTCGATGGGAGAGGAGCGTGCTGTAATTGGTGAACATGGCATTACGTTAATGGCGGATGTCCTGTATTCTAAAACAAAATGGGATAACTCTGAATTTTTTATTTTGCCCGGAGGAATTGGTAGTACGAAGGATCTTTTTATGAATGATTCTTTGAAAATGGATATTTTGGAACATTATAATCAGGGACGCTACATTGCAGCTATCGGAGAATCTCCTGCCATATTAGGAGAGTTAGGCATTTTAAATGAAAAGAATGCAACAGCTCTTCCTGCATACATGAATTTTTTACAGGGTGCTACTTATACAGGGCTGCCGATAGAAATTCAAGATAATGTTATTACCGGGCGTGGAGCAGCCGATTCTTTGAAATTTGCTATCGGTATAGTTTCTATGTTAAAAGGTAAAGATGTTGCCGATGATGTTTCGAAAGAGTTGCTGCTGATTGTCGGATAGCTATTTGTTACTTGTTAGAGTTTCTTTTTGACTTTTTCTTTTGTTTTACATGTCATGTAATTATAATGTTTCTAAACAGAGTCAGCGAATAGGCTAGAAGTTATTTTAAAATGAAAGAAAGCTCAACATCCCACATCACGTAGCTTTTTATTCAAAAAAGTTTTTGTGTATAATAGAGTTATTTGCAGGCAGTTATAGAAATATTTATTGTAGGTATATAAAAAAAGGGCTAAAAAAATTTGGAGGTAAGAGTGAAAGTTCTTACTTTTGCACACGCTTTTCGGGAGAGAGGGGCAGCAATGGAAAAAAGAGGGATTTTTTTTGGAGAATAAGAATGAAACCCTTAGATTTGCAGTCCGTTTTCGAATGAAAAAAGCAAGCGATCCTTGAAGAAATTACAATAGACAAAAAAAGTAGTACGAGACGAGTAAAAGTCTCCGTCACGAGCCAGCAGGTTGTGGAAAAAAGTAAAAGAAATCATACAACGAAGAGTTTGATCCTGGCTCAGGATGAACGCTAGCGACAGGCCTAACACATGCAAGTCGAGGGGCAACATGGTATCAGCTTGCTGATACCGATGGCGACCGGCGCACGGGTGAGTAACGCGTATGTAATCTACCTGTAACAGAGGGATAACCCGGAGAAATCCGGACTAATACCTCATAGCACATATTATTCGCATGAATTTTATGTTAAAGAGACTCGGTTACAGATGAACATGCGTTCCATTAGCTGGTTGGCGGGGTCACGGCCCACCAAGGCAACGATGGATAGGGGTTCTGAGAGGAAGGTCCCCCACACTGGTACTGAGACACGGACCAGACTCCTACGGGAGGCAGCAGTGAGGAATATTGGTCAATGGGCGGAAGCCTGAACCAGCCAAGTCGCGTGGAGGAAGACGGCCCTACGGGTTGTAAACTCCTTTTACCTGGGAATAACGGGCGCTACGCGTAGCGCTGTGCAAGTACCGGGAGAATAAGCATCGGCTAATTCCGTGCCAGCAGCCGCGGTAATACGGAAGATGCGAGCGTTATCCGGATTTATTGGGTTTAAAGGGTGCGTAGGCGGAAGAATAAGTCAGCGGTGAAATGCTTCAGCTCAACTGGAGAATTGCCGATGAAACTGTTTTTCTAGAGTATAAAAGAGGTATGCGGAATGCGTGGTGTAGCGGTGAAATGCATAGATATCACGCAGAACCCCGATTGCGAAGGCAGCATACTGGGCTATAACTGACGCTGAAGCACGAAAGCGTGGGTATCGAACAGGATTAGATACCCTGGTAGTCCACGCCGTAAACGATGAATACTAACTGTTTGCGATATAATGTAAGCGGTACAGCGAAAGCGTTAAGTATTCCACCTGGGGAGTACGCCGGCAACGGTGAAACTCAAAGGAATTGACGGGGGCCCGCACAAGCGGAGGAACATGTGGTTTAATTCGATGATACGCGAGGAACCTTACCCGGGCTCAAACGACAGGGGAATAATCCCGAAAAGGATTAGCCAGCAATGGTCGCTGTCGAGGTGCTGCATGGTTGTCGTCAGCTCGTGCCGTGAGGTGTCGGCTTAAGTGCCATAACGAGCGCAACCCTTACCGGTAGTTACTAACAGGTCAAGCTGAGGACTCTACCGGGACTGCCAGCGCAAGCTGTGAGGAAGGTGGGGATGACGTCAAATCAGCACGGCCCTTACGTCCGGGGCGACACACGTGTTACAATGGCAGGTACAGAGAGTCGCTTCGTAGCAATACGTAGCCAATCCCAAAAACCTGTCTCAGTTCGGATCGGAGTCTGCAACTCGACTCCGTGAAGCTGGATTCGCTAGTAATCGCGCATCAGCCATGGCGCGGTGAATACGTTCCCGGGCCTTGTACACACCGCCCGTCAAGCCATGGGAGCCGGGAGTACCTGAAGTATGCAACCGCAAGGAGCGTCCTAGGGTAATACTGGTGACTGGGGCTAAGTCGTAACAAGGTAGCCGTACCGGAAGGTGCGGCTGGAACACCTCCTTTCTGGAGCGACCTGCAAAAAAAAGGCTAAAAGACGAGATAAGCGTCTCGTACTACGAAGGTCTATTGAAAGAGATACAATAAAGAAGAGACAGCCACCGTTCCGGCAGGCGATTTGCCAGTCCTATAGCTCAGTAGGTTAGAGCGCTACACTGATAATGTAGAGGTCGGCAGTTCAAATCTGCCTGGGACTACCTGACATAAGGTTAGGGGGGATTAGCTCAGCTGGCTAGAGCACCTGCTTTGCAAGCAGGGGGTCAACGGTTCGAATCCGTTATTCTCCACGAAGAAGAGATCATTGACATGTTGAAACGAAAGTAAATCGAATAAAAAAAACGAACGAGTATAACGCCGGTATATACGATACCGCACGTGAGATCGTCAGAAAAGATTTCACGAGCACGGCGAAGAAAGTAAAGAAGGGCGTATGGCGGATGCCTAGGCTCTCGGAGGCGAAGAAGGACGTGATAAGCTGCGATAAGCTGCGGCGAGGAGCAAATATCCTGTGACCCGCAGATTTCCGAATGGGGCAACCCGGCAGGACCACCTGTCATCCCGGGAAACGGGAAGCAAACGTGGGGAACTGAAACATCTCATTACCCACAGGAAAAGAAAATAATAATGATTCCGTCAGTAGTGGCGAGCGAAAGCGGAAGAGCCCAAACCGTCTCTGTTTCGGCAGAGTCGGGGTAGAAGGACTGCATAAGACAAAGAAGCAGGTAGCCGAACGGTCTGGAAAGGCCGGTCAAAGACGGTGATAACCCGGTAGGCGAAACCAGCGACAGCGACAGCAGTATCCTGAGTAGTGCGGGACACGAGAAATCCTGTATGAATCAGCGGGGACCATCCCGTAAGGCTAAATACTCCCGAGAGACCGATAGCGAACCAGTACTGTGAAGGAAAGGTGAAAAGAACCTCGAACAGAGGAGTGAAAAAGACCCTGAAACCATACGCCTACAAGCGGTCGGAGCCCCTACGTGGGGTGACGGCGTGCCTTTTGCATAATGAACCTACGAGTTACTTTTGCCAGCCAGGTTAATCGATTCAGTCGAGGAGCCGAAGCGAAAGCGAGTCTTAATAGGGCGGTATAAGTTGGCAGGAGTAGACGCGAAACCAAGTGATCTACCCATGAGCAGGTTGAAGGTTAGGTAACACTAACTGGAGGACCGCACCGGTAAACGTTGAAAAGTTTTCGGATGACTTGTGGGTAGGGGTGAAAGGCTAATCAAACTTGGAGATAGCTCGTACTCCCCGAAATGCATTTAGGTGCAGCCTTCTGACTATATTTAAGAGGTAGAGCGACTGATAAGATGCGAGGGCTTCACCGCCTATCAAGTCTTGATAAACTCCGAATGCTTAAATATGAATCAGAGGAGTGAGGGCATGGGTGCTAAGGTCCATGTCCGAGAGGGAAATAACCCAGACCACCGGCTAAGGTCCCGAAATAACGGCTAAGTTGAATTAACGAAGTAGAATTGCAAAGACAGCTAGGATGTTGGCTTGGAAGCAGCCATTCATTTAAAGAGTGCGTAACAGCTCACTAGTCGAGGAGTTCTGCGTGGATAATAATCGGGCATAAGCCGTTTACCGAAGCTGTGGAATTGGCAACAATTGGTAGGGGAGCATTCCATGAGCCGCAGAAGGTTTTCCTTGAGGAATGCTGGAGGTAATGGAAAAGCAAATGTAGGTATAAGTAACGATAAAGAGGGCGAGAACCCCTCTCGCCGAAAGACCAAGGGTTCCTGATCAACGCTAATCGGATCAGGGTAAGTCGGGCCCTAAGGCGCAGCCGAACGGCGCAGCCGATGGCAGAAACGGTTAATATTCCGTTACTATGATACGGAGTGACGAGGAGACGGAGAAGTGACACTCTCGCCTGCTGACGGAATAGCAGGTTGAACGGAGTAGATAATGACATGGTAGGCAAATCCGCCGTGGCAGTCGAACCGGATAGTACTGGGCGCCCCCGGGCAACCAGATAGTAGAGGTAATCAGGCTCCCGAGAAAATCCCCTAAACATATGCGTATCATACCCGTACCCGAAACGGACACACGTGGTTGAGTAGAAAATACTAAGGCGCTCGAGCGACTCACGGTTAAGGAACTAGGCAAATTGACCCTGTAACTTCGGGACAAAGGGTCCCTCCCTGGTGGGAGGGCGCAGAGAATAGGTCCAGGCAACTGTTTAACAAAAACACAGGGCTGTGCGAAATTGAAAGATGAAGTATACAGCCTGACACCTGCCCGGTGCTGGAAGGTTAAGAGGAGATGTCATCGCAAGAGAAGCGTTGAATTGAAGCCCCAGTAAACGGCGGCCGTAACTATAACGGTCCTAAGGTAGCGAAATTCCTTGTCGGGTAAGTTCCGACCTGCACGAATGGTGTAATGATCTGGACACTGTCTCAACCGTGAACTCGGTGAAATTGTAGTATCGGTGAAGATGCCGATTACCCGCAACGGGACGGAAAGACCCCGTGAACCTTTACTGCAACTTAACATTGAATTTGGGTAACTGATGTGTAGGATAGTCCGGAGACAGAGAAGTGGATACGCCAGTATTCATGGAGTCGTCCTTGAAATACGGACCTTTGGTTATTTGAGTTCTAACCCGTATGATATGGGGACACTGTTTGGTGGGTAGTTTGACTGGGGTGGTCGCCTCCAAAAGCGTAACGGAGGCTTCTAAAGGTACCCTCAGGCCGATTGGTAACCGGCCGGAGAGTGTAATGGCAGAAGGGTGCTTGACTGAGAGACCGACAAGTCGATCAGGTAGGAAACTAGAGCATAGTGATCCGGTGGTTCCGCATGGAAGGGCCATCGCTCAAAGGATAAAAGGTACTCCGGGGATAACAGGCTGATCGCTCCCAAGAGCTCATATCGACGGAGCGGTTTGGCACCTCGATGTCGGCTCGTCACATCCTGGGGCTGGAGAAGGTCCCAAGGGTTGGGCTGTTCGCCCATTAAAGTGGCACGCGAGCTGGGTTCAGAACGTCGTGAGACAGTTCGGTCCCTATCTGTTGTGGGCGCAGGAAATTTGAGGAGAACTGACACTAGTACGAGAGGACCGTGTTGGACAGACCGCTGGTTTATCAGTTGTTCCGCCAGGGGCATAGCTGAGTATCTAAGTCTGGAAAGGATAAGTGCTGAAAGCATCTAAGTACGAAGCCAACTTCAAGATGAGATTTCCCTGAAGGGTCGTTGCAGACGACGACGTAGATAGGTTGCAGATGTAAAGGCGGTAACGTCAAAGTCGAGCAATACTAATCACCCGAGACTTTCCGCTGCGAGAGCGGTATATTATGTACGATGGCGTTATACGGGATGCAGTTTAGTGAAAAGATTTACGGACGAATCGACATGTCAAAGGAAATTCAGGTGGTTATAGCGTCAGGGGTCCACCTCTACCCATACCGAACAGAGAAGTTAAGCCTGACCACGCCGATGGTACTGCGTAAAAGTGGGAGAGTAGGTAGCCGCCGATTTTAGATAGGAAGGGGAGACGAGAAAGATCGTCTCCCTTTTTTTATCCCCCCCCTCTTTCTCCCCTTTGTATCATCCTCTCCCTTGTCCGGAGATCAAGGAGTAGATATTCTTGTCTTCTTGAAAAAGATGATTCGGGTCAACGCAAAAATCAGAGGGATTCGTAATTTAAGCATAAATTTTAGTTAGCCTGAACAGAAGTAAATCCTTGTCCTTTACACCTCTGAACTTTGCACGGAAACTCTTTATTTTAGCATTGATGTTGATGAACAATATGCTTGTTAATTTTGTTTTTTATAGAAAGTTCGTACAGTGTAGTTCCGGTTTTAAGTTCCAGTTTCAATTTTAATATTGGGAGTGTTTAATGTTGTTTCCTTTTTGGCTCTTTTTACTTCGTTTTAAGGGAATTTCTATTTTTGAAATAGAGAGTTTATCTTTTAATAGATAAAACTTCTTTTAGAAAGGAAATATTGAGTTGTGTGACTTGAATAATCTTTGTCTCTTATTCTTTAGAATTTGTTTTATGCCGATTATCTGTAGAATATTCTTATCTTTATTAATTTATAAAAAGTAATGAAATGAAATTGAGTATGCGTGTAGTTCTGCTAACTGTCGGTATTTTGATAGGTAGTGTTGCCGGATTGTTGTATTGGAAATTTATCGGATGTGAATCAGGTTCATGTCCTATTTCTTCTTCTCCCTATATCAGCACATTATATGGTGCAATTTTGGGAGGATTGTTGTTTAGTATATTCAGAATAGAGAAGAAAGATAAATAGCGAGTAAATTTTCTCTTTTGCATTCTTTTTCGGATTTAAATACATATTTTTATTTCATCTTTTTTAGTAATCTGTTTAAAATTGTCTTTGTATTTTTATAGTCCCTTAATCCTTTCTTAAGAGGGGAGACTATCCCTATGAATATGATAATTGAGTCTTTTTCCGGGAGAGATATAACATATTTATTTACAGACTATAGGATCTTTGGAAGCATCAACAAAAATTCCCCTCTGGAGAGAGGCAAGGGTGTGTCATAAAGAGCATATCATATCCAGTCTGTTACATCCCATAAAAAATCTCCTTGTCCGGAATATTGCACCAGACAAGGAGATACATGGAAAACATGAGAGAAAATAATTATCTTGATTTTATTATTTTTATTTTCTCAGGACCGGCAGAATATTCTACGGTAAGAATATATACGCCTTGTGTCCATTGTGAGGCTTCGTTAATAGTAATTTCATTTGTACCGGAATGAACACTTTCTTTTTTGGTTAATAATACTTTTCCATTCAGGTCGTGAACAATAAGTGTAATATCTTCTTCATTGTAAGCATTTACTGTTACTTTGATGCGATCTTTAAACGGATTCGGAGCTACATTTACAGATGCTTTTACTTCTACCGGTGTAACGCTTGTATAAATCGGATTTATCTGGAATGCTGTAATGTCTTGGAATCCGCTCATTTCGTATTTCCATGGGTATCCGTCAACGTCTAATAACCAAGCATAATCTACACCAACACTGACATCTTTAAATCCTTCATTAACATATTGCCATTCTCCGAATCCCGAATCACTCATACGATAAACTTTGTTATCTTCGGTTATACCCCAGACTTCTTCATTTCCGGCGCTTAATTTGATGATTTTGTATGGATTCTTGATGACTTCCCACCCGCTTTTGCGTTGTGCAGACATACGAACGATTTCTCCTTGCGGGTTGAAACCCCATACCGAATTGACATCGGCAGTTATTGAGGTGAGTTCTCCCGGAACTTTTGTCCAAGGCTTGCTTCCCGAATGGTTGCGGTAATATACGTTATTTTGGTCATCGATACCCCATACCATAGACATCGTTGCTGCTATATCGACAATTTTGATATTAGGATCAGATTTATCGGACCATCCGTTCGATACTTCACAAGGTTGGTTACCCGGTAATGCTGCGCAATATGGTTTTCCTGAAGCGGAAAGTGCCCAAACGGTATTGCTTCCGAAAGATATTTTTTTGGTAGCCATATATTGTCTTGCAGGTTTCCAGTTTTTTATCGGATGTCCGTCGATTTCATTACAATAAATATCACTTCCACATACCATCCATACATCTCTCAGACCGGCAGCAATACTGTTAGCCGGTTTATCAAGGCCTTCTATATATTGTTTGCTTAATTCCGATAAATGATGAAGCGGACGGAATATGCTCAGGTCTACTTCTAAGTTGGCATCAAAATAGTCTTTATCTTTTTCCGATTCTTTATACCAGGCGAGACGGTAACTTCCTCCGGCGTTTCCCGGTTGTGCACTATGATATTCATCGCATCCTTCAGCTTCCAATATGATAGATTTTGATTCTCTATCCGCAAATTCGCGTACGAGGTTCATATATTGGTTCGGGAACCGGTGTTCCGGATGGTCGCTTCGATGCCATACCGAACCTTCCCGCCAGTCGCTCCAGGCTTCCAATACGATCCATTTTGCTCCTACTTCATGACCCTCTTCAAAGATGTGTCGAATACGAGGAGTTTCACCATCATCCAAAAGAGAACTGACGTGTGTATCGAATTCTGGTTTCCAGCTATTGTAAAGCATTCCGTTTTTTACCCATGTACCTTCATTGGTTTCCGGATTCCAGTTGGTATGCACAAGGTTCATCATCGGTTGGCGACCACCGTTGAAAGCAAAAGCGAATTTTCTGGCATCACGGTGCGTTACGATCTGGCAACGGTTTTCCATATCTGCCCATCCGAACCAACCTTGTAATCCCCAAGCAATGTACTTCATTTTAGCATCACCTTTGTTTAAGAAGTTATCGGCAAGGATAAATGCCGGAACGAGGTCGAAATCTTCTTTCATTCGTTGCTTGATATATAAGAAAAATTCCGACCATTGTTTGCTACTATATTGGTACTGTTCCATATTGGCATCGGCACTCCACCATTGCATCGGAACACATTTTACACCTGCACCTTCTTGAAATGAATCTCTATCGCTGAGTTCATCCGGAGTGGTAAAGAATAGCATTTCCCGAGGTACGGTTTCATACCATTTCTTTATGGCATATTCATATACGAATTTTTGGTGTTCGGGGTTTGCTACATCGAATTTTTCTCCCAAGTATTTTTCTACTGCCAATGGGAAAGGGGCATTATCTATAAAATAGGCGATTTTGATATTGTCCCGAGCATTCGGGTTTCTTTTTATCGCTTCTACCATATATTTTAACCCTGCACAAGGCATTCCACCCGGTCCGGTTACATATCCTCGGTCTTCAATATCATATTCTTCCGAAGTTTGTCCATCGGGTTCTCCCCGTCCATGAGCGAAAATTACTTCGACTTTCGATTCGACCATTTCCGAAATATAGATGTCCGCTGCCTCTTGTGTATAGCCTAAATTGAAGTTATAAATCGACTGTTTATTCCATGAAATGACCTGATTTCTGCTATATTGAGCCTTTTCCGGAGCTGCTGAAGTCCATGTCGCATCATCACCGCTGTCACCGCCTTTTGCCAATTCCCGAGTAGCTCCGGCATGACCTCCGATAGCAAACGTGTGCATTCCGTCGTTCCAGTTATTTTCGAAATCAATGTCCGTATCAAGGACATTGTCAGAAGTATTGTCATCTTTGCGAATAAAAACCATGTCACAATTGACATTTCCGGTTTCGAATACGAGTTTCAGATCATAATAACCTTCTTCCAACTGTTTATGGCCTAAATGTGCCAGGTCAAATGTGTTGGTGTAATTATACGGTGCTTCTACTCCGTTTTTCAACGTACTTCCGTTAATTTCCAAGTGTACGGTCTGTCCTTCACCGTTTCCCACTATGCGACCGGTGAAACGGTAGTGACCGGCCGATAACCATACTTTTTTGTACTGAATCCAATCTCCCGGCTGTGTATTGCCCACATACCAGTTATTCGTCGATTCCTTAACTTCAGCATAGGAAGTTAAAGAATACATCCCCAACAAGGCAATAAAGATGTGTCGTAAGATGTGTTTCATATCTATTTTTTATGTGTATTATGTATAATTTTACTCTTTCGAGACTATTTGCGAAAATTTTTCGATTGTTCTATTTGTTCAGTCCGAAAAACAGAATTTGCATAAGAGGAATAAAAAGAGGCACATAAAAGCACCTCTTTTTATTCAGGTAGATTGTTATTTTACTTTAAATTGATCTTTTACCATATCGAGATATAGAAGTCCATAACCTTTTCCATACGACGGGTCAGTCGGCTCTATACATGAATCGAATGCCCAGTCATTGAATGAGTCGATCAATACCATCGGATTTGTTCCGAGATTCATTTTGGCGACATTACACATTGTCCAGAACCGTTCCTGCGTTTTAGGCATCCATGGATAATTAGAGTTATTCTCGGTCGCTACATATTGTGAATAGCCCGGAGATGCAGACGGAATGAAATCTATATTATATCTCGACCAGAACACTTCCTTGTTATATTTGTAATTTTCGTTTACAAATTGGTCGAACAGTATAACCCGTTCATATTGAGCGCCTCCGACTGCACACATATTCTTCATAGTTACAGCATCGACTTTTCCCGATAAATAGAAATAATGGAACCTTTCAGGCGGAGTCCACGCTCCTTGTTGAGCAATGAGATACATCTCTTTTCCGGTATGTTTACGCACCGTATCCCGAATGGCCGTGTACATACGATAAGAATCCTGAGTGTACAATTTGTTAGCATCTGCTATTACGACGACAGGGCGTCCTCCTGTATGGTAGTAATTTGGGTCTGAGAAATAATCGGAAATACGTTTAAAGTAACTACAAATACGGTCTGATCGTTTAATCAATGTATCGACACGTGTTGTCACGACGATGTCCATTCCTGGATTATTTATATCCGGAATTGTCTCTATAACCGGATATGTTTTTCTCGTAGGATCGACATTTTCCACTAATTTGTTATTGTTCAAATCAGAACACATACTGTTCATGTTGACCATCAGGGCAAATTTCACTCCGTTCAACTCTACTTTAGGCAGTGTATCGTTCAATCCGCGTACCATATCGATAAATGCGGTATCTCGTCCGATATTTAACGGATAGATGTCATTGGCATTTTCGTTGATTCCGGGAAGGACCATAAAATCGATGCGACCATAGTGACACCATTCTATGATTTTTTGCATAGCCCGGGCTCCGATCGTATCTGCCGCCAAATGATATTTACCAGCTTCCAGAGCTTCAGGAAGGTCATACCAAGGCTTCGTATTTGGTCCGAGTTTACCGGCAGCGACATCCTGTTCTTCAGTGATACGGGTCCATTGATCTACATTAGTTTCAAGTGCATTTTGCGGATTGTAGAGATATACCCCTACCGGGATATCCTGTGTTACTTTTACCTCCTCGATTTCATAGTTCAACCAATAATCATCTATCGAAGGATTGTCATCTTTACAGGAAGTAATTGTTATGCCTGCCAATAACAGACTGTATATTAAGATTCTATTTACTTTCATGTAATTCTATATTTACTGTAAATGTTAAATTAGTCTATTAAATATCCACTCTTAAGTACGGATACAACTTCATAATCCAGCGCTTTGATCAAAGCTTTTTCTTCATTTGTTTCTCCGGATACTCTTTTTGCATAGTCCACCATTTCTTCATAAGTTGTTCCATACAGGTGTTCGAAATATTCGGCACGGAAGAAGATCACTTTATTACCCAAATACAACTCGTCCGCCGTATCGAGTGCCGGATCTTTTTTAGCGAAGTCCAAACTGGTCCATATATTGTCTCCCCATCTGTCCGGGCGGGCATACGGACTTGCTTTTTGCAGATTATCCACAGCCTTGTAGTATTCGGTTTTATTTTGATAAGATTCAGTCAGCGGATAGATCATACGTTCTGTCCAGAAGTTATACATTGTATTCAAACCGTCTACATTCGAAGATGCACCTCCGGAGATGAATGGAGGCCAACCGAAAGCTCGTGTACGACGTTCTAAGTTCCATCCTTCGATTCCGTTAAAGAAGTCTGCGAAATGGCGTTGTTTATAAATTTGTTCCAATTGTCCTTCCTGGCCGTTAGAACCCATAATTTTAGCTTGATATAATCCACGGCTATCCTTGAATCCGATTTTGTCCGTACCCCATTTAACACCGTCTTGTGCCATATATTCATCGACTCCGGAAATATCATATTGGGCAAATGAGGCACGAATACCGTCTTCGTAATATTCTTGAGCGCTCTTGCTGCCTAATCCAAACAATACTTTAGCTTCTGCTTTCAAGAAGCAGGCATCTGCCCAATTTAAGATACGGAATTTGGCGTCGATTTTTATAAACTCTTCTTTAACGTAAGAAGGATTATAAACGCTTCTTGTATTTAACGGGTCCGTTGTTCGTTCGGTAGTACTTCCCGGTTTGTAAGCAGCTTCCCAACCGCTCGGCATTCTAACTTGTTCTCGCATGGGCACATAAGGTACCGAGTGGCCTACGACTATCGAATCCCGACGGAAATCGTTCATCCCGTCCATTGTATGATTTAACCAATCCGGACAATCCAACACGCCACATACGTGAGGCCGTGTAATCGTATCCCGAGCTTGGAACTGATTGTCGGCTGCCGTACCACGAGCATTCGACTTTTCCACAAAAGCTTCGATACGGGGATCGTTGAATGTGAACAGATAGATCGCTAAGTATTCTGCCAATGCCGGAAATGTAGAATCACTCAATGTCCCTGTTTCTAATGGCCTTAACAGACGATCCCAATAGTATGAACGATCTGCACTACGGTCGGTACCCCATTGCGGTTGTACGATTTCGTCCACCGAGGCAATCAGCCAGTCCTCATGTTCCATGGCTTTAGCAGCATTTTCTCTCGCCAGATCCATGCTGACATTTTGTGACTGCATGGCAATACTTAAACGTAGCGTATTGGCGAACTTTCTCCATTTGGCAACATTCGCCATTGCAGTAGCTGTATTGGTTGTTACCCCGAATACCGGATCCTGCATCAGTACATCTGCTGTATAGGGAGTTTCCGGATCATATAGATTCACGGCATCATCCAATAATTTTAAAATGTTTGTATAGACTTCGAGTTCTGTATCGTATTTGAAGTCTCGTTTATTAGAAGAATCGGTCAATATGGCATCGCTCATGGGAATACCTCCGTACATGGAAACCATGACATAATATACATACGCTTTCCACGTTTTGGCAATTGCCAAACGGTTTTCAAAACCTTCTTTCCCTTCATATTGTAATTCGCAATCGTTCAAATCACGCAAGATATCAATGTAGAATTTTCTGAAATAACCGTTGCCTTCATCCTGGGAAGGGGTTGTTCTAAAACCCAATACCAAATAGCGAGCGAACAAGTTTCCATTCATGAAATTAAATTCGGCTACCGTATTCATCGTCCGATAGACTGTTCCGGCGAAGATGTTGGGTAATTCCGCTTCATACATCTTGTTACCGTTTGTATTAACTTCTTCAAATTTATCGACGCATCCGAACAGACTTCCGATAAAAACGAGAAGACATATATAGGCTGTTTTTTTCATATACTATAATATATATTAAAATGATACTTTAATATCGAAACCATAAGTTGCGGAAGGTTGTGCATATCCTTCTTCAAATCCTTGAGCATTTCCGGTGGTACGGGTTGCTTCCGGATCGATTCCTTTCGGTGTATTTTGGAACAGTATAGCAACGTTACGACCAACTGCCGATATCCGAACATTTTTCAACGGTGTCTTTTGTAACCATTTTTTCGGAATCGTATAACCGATGCTGATCTCTCTCAGTTTGATATAGCTGGCGTCATAAATATAACGTTTCATACTCGACGTGTTGTTATGAGTCCAATGTGTAACCGGGCTGACCCAGGACGTGTTCATTCTTCCTGCCCATCCGGCACCTTCGGATTCATCATAAACGGAATTTTCCAAATGTATTCCTTTGGGACGTTCCCAATCAGGATAAACGACTAAATTTTCTACTAAATCGGCTCCCGGCAATACGGTATTTGCAACGTCCATAACACCCTGCATTTCATTACTGGTTTCTCCGAGAATACGTTTCGACATTAAGAAATCCTCACGTCCTTCGAGCGATTGTACGGTTTGCCCATCGATAGCACCTTGCCAAGCTGTACGGGAAAGGAAATTTCCTCCTTTTTTAAAGTCGATCATCAAGTTGAAGTCGAAGTCCCATACCCGAACCGAGTTTCTCCATCCTCCGATCCAATCGGGTTGAACATTTGCCAACACCTGGTCCGATACATATTTAGGACGACCGTCTTTCTGTACACAGATACGTCCGGCTTCATCCCGTTTGTAGTCATTTCCATACAGAGTTCCGTAGGGTTCTCCCACTACGGCGTATAGCTTCACTCCATTTACGCCGCTTCCTAATTCATAGCGGTCCATTCCATCGATAAGGGAAACAATTTCAGATTTATTTTTTGCCCAGTTGAATGTTGTGGTCCAGGTTACTAATTTGGTTTGTACCGGAATAGCGGTAACCGTTAATTCGTGTCCCCAGTTTTTAACCTCACCGGCGTTATACATCATTTGAGAATAGCCTGAAACCGGAGAGATGTCTCCACGTATGATCTGATCTTTGGTCCGCTTATTATAATAAGTATAGTCTATCGACAGACGGCTGTCCAAGAACCGAAGATCTGCACCGATTTCTCCCGAAAGAGTCTTTTCAGGTTTCAGATTCGGGTTTTTCCGGAGTGATTCTCCATTATAGTAAGCAATTCCATTAAACAAGCCTCCATATGTATATCCGTTGCGCAGGTTATCAAATCCGGTATCGTTACCTACCTGAGCATACGATCCGCGTAACTTGGCGAACGAAAGAATGTTTTTATCTATTTCGATCATATCGGTAAACACAAGACCTGCACCGGCAGAATAGTAAAAGTAGGAACAATTGTCGATCGGTAGGGCCGAAGACCATTCGTTACGAGCAGTAAGGTCTAAATAGGCGCCTTTATATCCTACGGAAAGCATTCCGAAGATAGCTTCTTTCCATTTGTTGCTTTCCCCTTCGCTGGTAGTCGGATTTCCCGCATTATTAGCAAGACTCATAAAATCGGCTTTCAATAACTGATTGACTTTAGAATCGGTCTGTTCCGATTTTATCTGTTGATGCGATATACCTACGTTGGCGTTGATACTTAGATCCCCGAAACGTTGGTTATACATCAATAAGCCTTCATAGTTATTGTTCATCGCAATTCGGTTACGTACGTTATATTCTCCATCGGTATCCCACGGAGAGTTATAGTTGGTGAATGCCCATGCCCGATAAGTTTGCATATCGGTAGCGGCACGTAATCTCAACTTTAAATAGTTGGTAAAAGTTACATTCAATGTAACGTTACCCATAAACCAGTGTTTGTAGTCTTCATTGGAAAGCTCGTTCAATAGCCAGAACGGATTGTTGAATCCCCGTTGTGTTTTTGCCGTTCCATCCGGGTTTTTCCAAGGGATCAATTCGTCCATTGTTGCGTCACGAGGCAGGTTGGCAATTACCCATAATGGGTTACGGTTCGAATTCCCCCGGAATCCACGATTGTCGGCATGTTCATATACGTAACGAGCGCCTAAATCCATACTTAAGAAATTTGTGAATTTAGCAGTAGAGTTCAAGTTGAAGTTGTGGCGATCTAAATTGTTGAAATTTTTCAAGATGTCATCGGCATGGATATTGGTATAAGAGAAACGGAAGCTACCGTTATCCATTACTTTATCAAAAGATACGCTGTTGGTAATGGCTTTACCTACTTGATACATATTTTCGACCGTTTCTTTAGCGGGAGAATATTGTTTGACTTGTCCGTTACGTCCCACTACATCGAATCCCAACATCGGGAGTCCCCAACAGCGTTGATCTTGCCCGGCCATATTGGGATTGAAAATACCGTAAGGTAAGTTAGGATCAAATGTATAACCGTTACCTGATGCCGAATAATAATTCCATCCCCGTTCGAAACCCACATTTTGTCCGGCTCCGTAAATATTCTGATAAGTCGGGTATTGCATCAGGGTACTGAACATCATATTGAAGTTATAGCTGACACCTAATCCGGTTTTGCGAGTTGCTTTCTTGGTCGTAATCAAAATAACCCCGTTCGCACCGTCTGATCCGTATAGAGCCGAAGCATTTGCCCCTTTCAGCACTTCTATACTTTCAATTTCATCCGGGCTGATACTGTTGGCCGGATTACCGTAATCAAGGTCTCCGCTTTCTCCCATATCGTTCATAATGGGTACACCGTCGATAACATATAACGGTTGGTTATTCCCTGACAAAGAGCCGTTACCACGGATAACTACACGAGTAGAAGCTAATGGTCCGCCGTTACCGATTACCTGAAGACCGGCGACTTTACCGGAGAGCATATCCAGCATGTTTGAAGCTCTCACATCGCTCATCGATTCCGTATTTACCGTTTGTCGGGCATACGACAAGGATTTTGCATCACGGGTGATACCGAGAGCCGTTACAACGACTTCGTTCAATGCTTTGGAATTTTCTTTTAATGTAATCTTGAAATTAGTTTTATCTCCGATTCTGATTGTTTGGGGCTCAAAGCCTATAAAACTTACCCGTAAGGTCGCTTTGGGTGGAACACTTAGAGTAAAGTTCCCTTTGTAATCGGTCATTGTCCCTTTAGTAGAACCGACAACAGAGATGTTTGCTCCTGTAATGGGTTCGCCGGAAGCATCGAGAACGGATCCGGAAATCTTTATTTCAGAATTCTGGGCGTGGAGTAGCTGTACGCAGAGAAACAGCCCCACTATCCAAGCAATACGGAAACAAGATGTCCATCGAAAGAAATACGTTAACATATTTCTCCATGTAGTTTTTTTAGGTATTTCCATAAATAAAAATTTAAAATTTGTATTAGTGTGTGATATTGTATAATCGAGGTTCATAGAGATATAAAGCCGTTAGAATGGTCTAACGACTTTATATCTTATCATTGTGTTTATTATTTTATCCAGATTTTCTTTACTGATATTTGATTATTTAAAACAGCTTTTACAATATAGAATCCGCTGTTGATACCGGTTATTTCCATGCTGCCGGTTGTTGTTTTTAATATGCTTCCGTTCATATTATATAACTGAATGTTTGCATCGTTATTTCCTGTTCCGACAACGATCTCTCCATTACGGACATAGATTTCGATTTGATCTTTGTCTTCGGTTGTGTTTGCGATACTGGTAAGAGTAGGATTCCATGGATCGGAAGAGGCATCCATTTCTGCTTCAGTCATTTCGAGAGATCCTACGGCACAAGAATTCCCGGTAATTTTACGAGGATTACCCATTTGGTCTGTTGTGATACCGAATTGTGTCAGATATTCAGCGTTACCAAAAGTAAGTCCGGGAGCATTTTCATCGATAAAAGGAACTATATATCTTCTGGGAGCGTAAATAGAGGCGTCATCCGACAAACCGGAGGCGTTATGTATATCCCAATCCATGTCTTTTGTACTTCCCGGCATATAATTTACCGTGCAATTTATAGCTGCTCCATCAAGAATAGGATTGTTGGTCAGTCTGCCGAAATAAGTATTGTATGCTTCAAATTCTCCTTCAGCCATCGCATCTCTTAAGGTCAAATCAGAAGTTGTCATTTTACCACCGTCAACAGCATAGTTCCCTTGGAAAAGACAATTATAAATGCGTTTGGTACAGTTTGTCTTCGGATTATTAGTATCGTTCATGATCAAAAGACCGGCGCCATGTCCTCCGTTACCTTGAGTGATATTGTCCACTACCGTACAATTTACCATCGTGAATTCGCTATCTTTAGACATAGCCCTCAAATTAATTGCAGCGCCATCATTGATTGCCTGGTTATAAGCAAAAGTTGAATTTAATACTTTCACTTTACTGGTATTTTTGTTAACAATGTTATTGATTAGTAGACCACCACACATGGTTGCAGAGTTGGCGATGAACGAACAATCTTTGATGGTAATATCGTTACCCGCATTATCTCTGTTTGCTGTTTCATTTATGGCGATAGCACCTCCATTACCGGAAGAGTTTCCCATGAACAGACAATGTTCAATAGTCGCATGGATCGGTTTATCATTTACTAAACACCAAAACTTGATAGCACCACCCGTACCATTGATTTTAGTCGTATTTCCCATGAAAGAACAACCTACGGCAACAAGTTTTCCTCCGCACCAGTTTATTGCATTACCTTCCCGGTTTTCGTTTCCTGTAAACGTACAATTGTATAGGTTCACATCCCCAATTTCATTTTTGTGAATAGCTCCGCCTCGGCCATTGGAATCTGCAAAATCCGTAGGTGAATCGGGATTTGCGTGAGCTACGGTATTGAACATAAATTTGCAATCTTCGAATGTAGCAACTAAGTTACCTCCGATCCAGAAACCGTTTCCCCCATCGTTGATCAGATCCCGACCATTTTGGAAAGTAAGATTTTTAAAAGTAAGATTACCTCCTCCGTTCAAGCGGAACAGACGACCTTTGTGTTCCGAATCGAAACCGGATTGCAGACCCTCACCGATCATCGTGATATTTTGCCATGCGCCACCCATAATTACAAAACCTTGATGTCCTTTTGCTCCGGCTTGTTGATGTACATAGCCACTTGTTCTATCGGGTTTTTGATTAGGGTCTTGAGACATCATGATCATCCCATTTACATGAATTACATCTCCTGCTTCAATTACGCTATTCAATTGGCTTAAATAAGCTACCGGAGTTTCAGGAGTTAAACCATCATTCTCGGCAGCTCCGCCATTCTCAGCAGACGCAACATAAAGGTCTTTTGCACTCAAAGAAAAAGCTGAAAACGAAAAAAGTAAGGCTGTTGCCCACAATTTTGTAGAAGTTCTCATAAGTAAAAAATTAGAGTTAATGAATATTGTGAATTCTATGTTTTCAAGAAGAAGCGGAGTTTTTCGGTAATTTAGATCAGGCTCTTCTTAAAACTTGTTACAAAAGAAATTTGGCGATATTAAAAATGCTCAACTACATTATTACAAAGCTTATTAAATTCTTATTAAATCGATTTTAATATGTTAATTATTTGAGAGACCTCGTGATTACGTGAGATTGACTGATTGTCGGTTTTCTCTTAATGAGGACTAAAGAGCCAAAAAATAGTTTCTTTCAGTTTATTTTAATAGATAATCTTCCTATACATTGCGTATGTCATACAATAATCGCTGAACCTCGGTTTCTATATTGTGAGATTGAGAGCTTGTGAGGAGATGGTAGAAATTCGGATTAAATAGTATCTGGATATTTTATTTAGTGTAATTTTTTAATAATGCGATATAACGCATTCTATCCTCTTTTGAGAGTCTGCGTTTAAAACTTTTTTCAAGCAAAAAATCTCTATACTTCTCTTGTATAGAGATTTTTTTGCTTTTAATTTTACTTGTGTAACTCTGCTATTTTTGGATTTTTACAGTGGATATTTTTCCATCAAAAACAATTTGTATAATATATACGCCTTTCGGAAGAGAGGAGATGTCTATTGTTTTGTTAAACGGAATGCCGTTATCGGTATTCTTTAACGAACCGATCAAACTTCCTTGCATGTTGTAAATATGAGCCGACATTTCTCCGGTACGGGAGGTTTTGATCGTTAAAATATTATTTGCATAGGAGACATTTACCGGTGAATCATCGGTAACCTGCTCAACCCCCATCGGTTTGTAGGAAGGTTTGGTATCGCCGTATTCTGCATTCCCTTTCAGCCATTCGCCGGCCTGTCCGGCTAAGAACAGATAGTAATCGGTGGGCAGATCATCATCGATTCCCAAGAATTTACCTTGAGGATCTGATGAAGTTGCGAATATCGGTGTATTTTTACTGTTTGCACATTTGAAAATACAGGTTCCTTCATCCAGTTCGTCGAACATGGCTACATAGATCATCTTGGCTCCGGCTTTTTTTGCCTCGGCAATCTGTCGCCATAAGAAATCGCCTTTCAAGCGAGGTATTTCATCATATTTATCTACCGTCAGATTTTTTAAGTTTCTCCATGAGAATCCCGGAAAAACTACCGGGGCATATCCTACATTATTCATTCTACACCATAAAATATCGGTTTTCAGGAATTTTTCCACACGGTCCAGGAATCCTGCTATAGAGTTGTAACGTCCGACCGACCAAGGAGAAATAATATCTGCTGTTTTTAATACTTCGACCAAATCTTTCGTGTCGGGATAGGCGTCGCCTCCTCCGGTTCTCCACTGATAAGATGATCCCAGTAAGTAGGAAAATTTTTGTTTAGCTCCATCTAAATCTTGCAGATTGTCCATCATTGTTTTAAATTGGGCGGGAGTACTGCCTTTGCCTTGTAAACCGATACCCCATAATGCAATCATCGGTTTTCCGTTATGGTGAAGATAGGTAGGACATACAGACGGATCGGAAAAACGGTATTTAGCATTGATGATTTTCCAGTCATTTAATACTTTATAGATATCTGCCTCAGTAGATAGTCCGCTGCAATCATACATAATCGAAAAGGCTCGATTATATTTTTTTGCTGCTTTTACGGCATGTTTCAAAACTTTTCCTATTGCTTGACTTGTTATGGAAGATATGAATCTCTGAATGAAAACGCCATCGATTCCGTATTGCTGCATCCATTTGAAGTGCAGATCGACAGTCTCTTCATCGGAAGAACTGAAAAAATAGGCCTGGCTATTGTCGGGATAAACGAAATCGACCGGGTATTTTTTTGTGTATTCGGTCATGTCGGGCCAAAATTCTATTCCGGCATATCCCGGTTCGAATTTTCCGTCACGGCCGCAGTGAACATATCCGTTGTTTCCGGAGTCATCACCTTTTACAGAAAACCATCCTTGATAACCTGCCATTACCAGATTATCATAACTTGGGTATATCGGTGTTCCTTCGGGCTTTGTTCCCGGGTTTAGAGTAGAGACTACTTCGACAGAACCGATAGTGCATCGATTATTGGTAAACGGTCTTGTTTCCCCTTTTTGATCGGTGGTTATGCCGACTTCTTGTAACCATTGAGGATTTCCGTAATTAGAAGCGAGAGAAGAACTTAGTACCGGAATACATTTTTCGGCCTGAATCTGATCGGAAGTAGATCCTTCGAATTCGGCAAGGGATTCTACTGCCGAAAAATAGTTGAAGAGGTTGTCTTCCATGTAATATTTTACGTTGATATTATTGTTCCCGTCACTTCCTATAAACGAGTTTTTTATGATTAAGTAGGTAGCTTCGGGTGTATGACGGAACGACAGATCGGAATTCTGATTTCTGCTGCCGTTGTTTGTCGCATAGTTGTTTTCGATAATACAGTTCAGTATTCTTTTCAATACAGTCTGGCTGGTTGACGAATCGTCGTTATAGAACCGGATTCCTGCTCCATGCCCTGCGTTTCCTGTTGTCGTATTTTCAGTGATGGTACAGTTGATCAGATCGAATGTTTCTCCTGTTTGACCGGCAAGCAACATGATTGCTCCGGCATCGTTTGAAGAACTGTTTTTATAGATTGTGGAATTTATCAACTGATAGTCATTGATCGCTGTTTTTTTATTTTCAAGGGAGATAGCTCCGCCTCGTCCTGAATTTTCGGCAAACGTACAACTTTCGATTCGAAGTTTGACAGCATTATTATTTGTAGAGTTGCTTACGGCTATTGCTCCGCCTGCCGAACCGTTGTTTTTGTAAAAGTACGAGTTAGAACAAAAGATGGAAACCTGTTTTTCTTCGGGAGTAACCGTGTTGGCGGTATTGGCTTGTGTCGCGATGGCGCCACCGAGGGAAGCGTTACCTTGCGTGAAAGAACAGTTATCTGTCATCAACTTTCCGGATGCGACGTATATAGCCCCTCCGTAAGAAGCGTTGCTCCGAGCGAAACTGCAATTTTTCAGTGTTACGATGGCGTTGTCGACCTGAATGGCTCCTCCGTAACGAAGAGTGGATGATCCGCAGGCATCGAAATTGCAATTCTCGATGGAGACATTTCCGCCTTCGACACTGATTGCGCCACCGCCTATTACCATAGGATTTATATTTTTCAGGGCATTGGTTATCGAGATGTTTTTAATGGTCAGATTTTCGACATTTTGCAATAACAGTATCCGTTGCCCTAAAATAAGAGATGTCCCATCGATACCGGATGTTTCGGGAGAGATCCCTTGTATGACGATGTTTTTTTTGTCAGACGGAAATTTGATGCCGAGACAGTCATCTTCCATTTGTCCTGTTCCGGTTCCTGAAGCTTCGTTTTGTATGCTTAGTATGTCCAGTATGAAAATTTTATCGTCGTTTTCGAGAACAGTAAATGCTTTTCCCAATGTTGCATAGGGTTCGTTTTGCGAACCGGGATTCGAGTCTTTTCCGAAAGAAGCGACGTAGATTTCTTTTGCTGATGCAAGGCTTGATAGCAGCCCGAAAATGAGTAAGATCGGTAGTCGTAAGTTTTTCATTTTGGTAAGATATTGAATTAATATAAAGCAAAAGTAGACTCCTGTTCTTAAGAAATACTCGAATAATGTATTAAATACAGATTAAAAAGAGAATATATCGTGTTTAATATCGGAGTTTATAAATAAGACTGCTCCAAAATCTTATTTCAATTTGGAGCAGTCTCAGAGGTGGTATCTATTTATAGATCTTTAGCCTACAGGCTCTTATTGTATTCGGGTGAATTTGTAAGTAATACCGAATACCGATGGCGCATTAAAGTTCCATTCGCCGAAGAATGTATCATTGAACGAAGAGTAGAAAAAGTCGGTCGGGACATATTCGTGGATGAATATGTTGATAGTATTGTCATCTACTTTGTAAAAACCTATCTTGAGATCAGCCGGTTCGGATTTTGTCGCTGAAAAATATTTGTTGGCACCTTTTATTGTGTAATATATGATGTCGATTCCGTCCCAATTATCCATCATAGACATGTCAAAGAAATTTTCTACGCTTAGGAAAGAAACTTCGTGTTCTGAGCCACAGAAATAATTTTTCAGGCTTCCTGTTACGTGAGGAATAATTTTTTTACTGTCGTTTGTATTCACGATTTCAAGATAGTCATCGGCATTGAATGTTTCGGGCAGATTTGTATAATCTTCTGCCGGGATTTCTAAGTTTATCCAGTTTAGTTTGTTTGTGATTTCTACCGGTTTCCAGTTTCCTGCAAAGTTGTTGAAATCAGTATTAGCTTTAGTAATGTAAATATTCATTTGGTCATAGTTCCCCAAATAGAATTTGTCGGCGTTTTTTTCGGGAGCATTCAGTTTTAAGATTATGCTTTTGATTGTTGAGATAGATTCTCCGGCCGTGAAACGCACTGTTCCTTCATTACTTCCTGCTTTTACGGTAATGAAGTGTTTGAGTTTCGGTTCTTCCGAATCGGCAGCGGTACTTTCTGTCGGTGTATATCCATCGATCGAGTAGTCTGTTCCGATTTCTGCCGTACTTGCTGCGTCTACTTCGAACGGAATGTTTATATCTTCCGGAGCAGTAAATGATTTTCCGCTTTCTTCACCTTGAAGAATAACTTTCACATCTAAGGTGTTGGACATCGATTGAGACGAGGCTTCGAAGGAGTACATGATTTTTTCATCGATTTCATCAAAGGATGTCGGTTTTTTCGTTTCATCATTGTCATCATCGTTGCATGATGGGAATGTGAGCGCAATGACGCTTAAACATAAGAAATAAAAGATTTTTTTCATTTGTTTGATTTTTAAATGATTAATAAATAGTTCGATTTATAGAGTTTGTCCGAATTTCTTGAAAATCATTTTTATTTTCTCTCGGAGAGAAATATGAGTTTTTATTTTGTTGCAAGTTCATATTCCGTTTTTTTATCATTACACAAAGCTCTTTCTGAGGAGGTCATGACTGTTCCTTTAGGTAATAAGTATTTAGTGGATGAGTTTTCGGTCTTCGGGGGAAGATCATCGCTTTGGTCGCATGAGACGAGTCCGCAAATAATTGCCGATACCAACAAAGCTGATAGTATGTACTTTTTCATTTGTCGTATTTTATTATTATAGGAATGAGATTTTTATTCTTCGTATCCCGGATTCTGTATTACCAGTCCCGGATAAAGGTCTATATCGGACTTATTTATGGGGTAGGTATATAAATATTTTTCATTTACATATTTTTTCCCGTTATTGGCGACCCAAAACTCCGGACGGCCGTTTCGTTTCAGTTCAAACCAACGGTCTCCTTCGATGTAGAACTCTTTACGGCGTTCGCATAAAATTGCCGACATTAATTTGTCTATCGGTTTACCGGTTGCATCTTCGGTGATCAGTTGGGAATATATTTCCGGTAAGTTTTTTTCTGTGTATGGGATGAAATTTTGTATGATTCGTTTTTCGCGGAGGGCATTTAATTGACGTATGGCGTTTTCTGTGTCGTTTAAATGGGCATAAGACTCGGCAGCAATCAGGCACATCTCTTCGCTTCGGATTCTGAAAAGAATCGTTTTATTGTTTACCCGTTTTTTGTTGAATGCAACAGTATAACGAATGTCATCATTTTTTTCTGAAAAAGATTCAGCCATTTCTCTGCTTACCGGACGTGTTTTGGAATCGCTAAAAGCATTGGTAACCGCCATAGAACCTAAAGAAGATTCTGAGGTATAGGGATTTAAAATGAAGTTAGAACTTTGGGTAAATTTATTTTGCATGACTTCTTCATACTGGTTCGCTTCTAACATCGGATATTTGGATAGCAGTTCTTCTGCATACTGAATTGCTTTTTCCCACTGCTGAGTCCAGAAATATAGTTTTGTCAGATATGCTTTTGCGACATCCGATGTGAAAATGTAGTCTGTGTCGCTTATATCGTATCGTATTGCGTTTTTAAATCCTTCTTCTATGAAAGATACTGTTGTTTTCAAGTCGGATCTGGACGGTTTTGCTTCCATGTCGAAGCGGTCGATTAAAGGGAGTCCGAGTTTATCTTCAGCCGAGATCGGATTATACGGCTCGCAAAAGCGGATCAATAAGTTATAATAACAGATGCTTCGTATCGCCCAAGCTGTTCCTAAGAGTTGTTTTGCCAGTTCTGATTTGGTATCTTTCATTTCTCCGATTATCATATTGCAATCTTTTATTACCGAATAGTTGTCGGAATATTCGTTTTGTACCGAATTGATTCTTTCTCCGATATATAGAGGTGTATATCCGTTTATTGTAAATCCTTCTACTAAGGAGGCTAAAGTCGCATCTAAATTGTCTGAATAAAATTCTTGCAGTATAAGGTTGGTCGCATTACCGAGAATTTCTTCATCTTGTCCGGTTTCTACACGGTCGAGCCAGTAGTGAAGGATCGTGGAGAAGTCCTCTGCCGTTTCAGGAATAATTTTTCCTTTCGGTTTTACATCGAGATATTCTGTGCATGAGGGGATGAGCAGAATGAGAGTTCCTAATAATATGTATTTGAAATGTTTCATATTTTTTAATTTCTGTATAGATGTTAAAATCCGATATTGACACTGAAGGTAACAGAACGGGATATCGGGTATGTTGCGCCCGGAGTTTCCGGGTCCATTCCTTTGTATTGCGTAATTGTCAAGAAATTATTCAACGATAGAGAAAAATCGAGATTGGAGATTTTAGACCGTTGTATGTATTTTTTAGGAAGTTTGTATCCGAGAATAATATTTTTAATTCTGAGATAAGAGAGCTTGGTGAGAAATGCACCTTGGGTGATTGCTGTTTCTGTCGGATATTGCCGACTAAATCCGTAATCTGCCGTATAGGGATTCCACAAGCGCGGAGCGGAGACATCTGTCTTGTTCTCCGGTGTCCAACGATTGAACATATCTCGGTTAACATTGAGATATTGCGTGAATAAGTCGTTTTGAAAAGTCTGGACCATTTCGTTTACCGTGATTTCTTGCCCGTATTCTGTACTGGAATATGAAACGGGAGGACGAATATATTCGAATTGTTTTGCTCCGACCGAATAGACGCCGTTTACGCTCAGCCGAAATTCTTTGTAGTCTGCGCTTAAACTGAAACCTCCGGTAAGAGGGGAGGTCGGAGTTCCCAAATAAAACAGATAGTTGTCCGGAAGATGAAGATCGTCTTTTGTTCGGATTACGGCGTCCGGACGGAGTTCGAAATTGTACAATCCTGTTTCGGGATCGATTCCTGTGCATCTACCGCTGAAAATCCCGTCGGTAGGGAATCCTTCGAGCATTTCTGCATTATAAGAGGTACTGCTGTTTCGGTAGGGAGGATTATACTTACTTACGATGTTTCGGTTGAGAGCCATGTTTACGGATAGGTTCAGGCTGAAATCTTTTGTTTTTACCGGTACACTGTTCAGTGTTACTTCAATGCCTCGATTTTTAATTTCTGCGGTATTGTATTTTTGTGTAGGATATCCTGTCGTGGAGAGCACTCTTTCTGATGTAACGACATCCGAACTTTTACGATAGTATGCTTCGACTATACCGCTCAATCGATCGTTGAAAAGCCCGAAATCGAGAGAGGCTTTTACATCCTGAGTTTTTTCCCATCTCAATTTGGGATTCGGAGCACCTACGACTTTTCCGATATGATAAATGTTGTTATTCAGATTTCGGTAATTATCATAATATGCGATAATCAGTTGCGGACTTGCTGCGCGACTGATGTTTCCGGTAAATCCGCTTGCGATACGGAGGGTCATCCTATTCACTGCCGGTTTTAGGAATTTCATGAAAGATTCTTCTCCTAAATGCCATGCAGCTCCGAGAGCCCAAGTCGGATTGAATTGTTCTTTGCTTCCGAAATTCGAGCTTCCGTCGGTTCTGAAAGATACATTGAAGATATATTTGTTCATCAGATAGTAGTCGGCAGATGCATAGAAGGATGCAAATCGTTGCTCGTCTTCCAATTGTCCGGATGACAGATCGAGAGCTGCCAGATATTCTTTCAGTTTTTCATATCCGACACCGTTCGGATCGGGTAACGGAGTCGTATTGTTTTCGGTAATCGGGTCATAGCCGTACCGTTTACTATATAATGTGTGGGAGGTAGAACCTCTCAATTCTGCTCCGGCTAAAATAGACAGAGCGTGATTTTTTCCGAAATTGTCGGAATAGGCGAAATGTCCCCTTACCATATAACTGTTCATGGATGCTTTGTTTTGAGCGATAGAAGCGTACTCACGGCGACTTTGACTGTCAACCGAGAGGCGATTATCGAATGCCGCTTTCGTTTCCGCACCGTAAATACTCTCTGAATTGTTATTGGAAAAGGAATAAGAAGCTAATCCTTCAACCTTTAGTTCGGGTATGATTTTCCATTCCAACCCTCCGCGTAGCGATGTGTTGGTGTTCGATGTATTGCTTTCGGTCTCATTCATTTCACGCATGATATTGAATCCGCAGGCGGGAATATAGGGTGCTTTGTAAGATCCGGTAAGATTATTGTATTCCCCTAAACTGTAATATGTTTCGTCTGCACGATAACTACCGTCAGCATTATATGGACTTTCATAAGGATTTGCAAAATAGGCGTATTTAAAAGGATCGACGCTTTCGAGAGCCGGAGCTTTAGAGTTGAGATAGGAGACATCGATTCCGAAATTTATTTTTATTTTTTGACTGGGAGTGATGTTGAGGTTTGTTGTAAAATTGTAACGGTCATAATCGTTCTTTTTTACCAGTCCTGCGTCATGAGTATATCCTAAGGATGTATAATAGGTGACTTTTTCCGTTCCGCCGCTTAGTGAAAGGTGATGGTTTGTCGATATTGCGTTGCGGAACAGTTCGTCATACCAGTCGGTTTCTATGTTTCCGAGCTGATCTATATAGGAATTTTGTTCTTGCTCTGTCCAACCTTGAAATTTCCCTTTTCCGGATCGTATGATTCCCACTATTCCTATTACCGGATAGTTTGTCTTTCCTGCGGCAAAATCGGTGGCAGAGAATTCGTCCCATAATGTTTGTTCGTATGTCAGTTTTTCTTTAGAATTCATCAGGTTATTATCTTTTTGTGGTGGCATGACGACCGATAAGTTTGCCGAATAGTTGATTTTCATCTTGCCGGCCTGACCTTTTTTGGTCGTTACAATAATAACTCCGCCGGCAGCTCTTGAGCCGTAAATTGCTGCTGCTGCCGCGTCTTTCAGAACCGTGATATTTTCGATGTCATTCGGATTTATTCCTGCAATTCCGGTTATAAACATATTGTCGAAGTTTCCTGTTTTAATTTCCGATGAGGATATTTCAGGAACGCTGTTCTGCATGGGAACGCCATCTATTACCCATAATGGGTCGGCATCTCCGGTTAGTGTATTTGTACCTCGAATTCTGATTTTTTGCTCTTTCCCCGGTTGGCCGCTTGTCGCAGAAACCGATACTCCGGCTATCTGACCTTGTAAGAGTGCATCGATGTTGGGTTGTGGTTGATTGGCAAGTTTTTTGCCGTCTATTATACCGACAGAACCGGTCATTTTTTTTGTTGTCGTTTGTGCATAACCGGTTATAACTACTTGTTCCGTCTCTGTCGATTGAATCTCCATTTGCACTGTTATATAGGAAGTTTTGGATGAAACTGCAACTGTATTGTCATTCATTCCTATATACGTGAACAAGAGATGCTTTCCGTTTTCGGGCAGGAGTATCGAGAATTCTCCTTTATCATCGGTTGAAGTTCCTATGGATTTTTGTTCTTTTACCCGAACTGTTACACCGGATAATCTTTCTCCCGATTCATCGATGACCTTTCCTCGAATGTAATGCTTGTCTGCGGCTAAGGTAATTGTGAAATAGAAAAGGAAGAATAATGGCAAAATAAGCAGTAATTTTTTGATCATTTCGGCTTTGGCTTTTAAAACTATCCAAATAAATGAACGTTTATTTGGACTTTTTTTATGAATTGTATCTTTTCTCTTTTAATTATTTAGAATATAAGTACTTATATCGAAAAACAGCCTTTTTATAAAAGCTCGATCATCTATTGGCTTTAGAGTAAAAATAAACGTTCGTTTATTTGTTTACTGTGGTTAATTTAAGTTCTGATTAAAATTCTCGATAAAGTTATATATCCGGACTTTTGATCCTGTATGGCATGTATTTTATACGGTTTGCTATACTTTTTATCGGGTTATCGGGACAAAAAATTTAAGAGGATCTCTTAAAAAGTGTCCGAACAAAATTTAGACGGCCTCTAAGAAACAGATAATAGTACGCGATATTTAGTTTCTTATAAGAGATTATCATTGGTGTTCATAAATGTAAAATTTTATGGGTTGTTTTATATTATGTTTGTAAAATATTTCGTTTCCTATATAATTCCTTGTTTTTACAAAAATATATTTATATTGTTATAAAACAAGCAAAAATATCTGTTTTAACATTGTTGTTATTGCAAAAAGGTGATTTTGATATAAAGATTTAGAATTTTGTTGAGGTTCACTACCTAAGTTGTGTCCTATTTGAGTAGATATAATAAAAAAAGTTTATTACTTATTGTTTATAAAAAGAAAACCTTTTATCCGAAATTGAATCTGCGGATAAAAGGTTTTTTATTTATATAGAGCTTTTGAAGGCTTTTTGGGATTCTCTTAATTTAATACTTTTTTCAAACGTTCTATAAATATGTCGGCTTGATCGGTTGTGAGTACCAGTGGGGGCAGCAGTCGTATTACATTTGTACCTGAAACCCCTGTAAATACTTTCTGTTCAAATAACAGTTTGCTTCTGATCTCTTTTACCGGTTGATCAAATTCAAGGCCTATCATGAGTCCTTCTCCTCGTACTTCTTTGATCTGAGGAATCTTTTTTAATTCATTGATCAGGTAGTTACCTGTATTGGCCGCATTTTCTACTAAATTTTCTTTTTTCATAATATCGAGTACGGCTATTGCGGCGGCACAACCGAGATGATTTCCTCCGAAAGTCGTTCCCAACATCCCGTATGCCGGAGTGAACATGGGGCTTATCAGTACGCCGCCGATCGGGAAACCGTTTCCCATCCCTTTTGCCATAGTTATGAGATCGGCTTTTATTCCGGCATATTGATGTGCGAAAAATTTACCACTTCGTCCGTATCCCGATTGTATTTCGTCAAGAATAAGGACTACACTGTTTTGAGTACATACTTCCCGGAGTTGTTGCATGAAATCGATTTTGGGAACTTGTATTCCTCCGATTCCTTGTATTCCTTCGATAATAACCGCACACACATCGCCTTTGGCTATTTCTGTTTTTACGGAGTCGATGTCATTTAGGTTCAGGTAACTGACTTCGAATGTATCGTTGATAGGTGCAACGATTTTAGGGTTGTCCGTTACTTTTACCGCTGCCGACGTACGTCCGTGGAAAGCTTTTTTGAAAGCGATGACTTTCTTTTTTCCTGTGTGGAAAGAGGCAAGTTTGAGAGCATTTTCGTTTGCTTCTGCACCGGAATTGATCAGAAACAGCGAATAATCGTCGTATCCTGATTGCTTTCCCAGCTTATCTGCCAATTCTATTTGCAAACTGTTGATTACCGAGTTTGAATAAAATATAAGTTTTTGAGCCTGTTCGGTAAGTTTTTGAGTATAATAGGGATGAGTGTGCCCGACCGAGATGACGGCATGTCCGCCATATAAATCGAGGTATTCATTCCCTTTCGAGTCATATGTATAACAACCTTTTCCCTTGACTATTTCTATATCGAAAAGAGGATAAACATCGAATAGTTTCATAGTGAATTTTTTTTATTATGTTAAAATGCCGAAGGTTTAAGTCTCAGACCAACGGTTTCTTCCAATCCGAAAAGTAGATTCATGTTGTGTACGGCTTGTCCGGATGCGCCTTTCAGAAGGTTGTCGATCAAAGAGGCAATCAGCAATTTGTTTCCGAATTTTTCTAAATAAAGCAAACATTTGTTTGTGTTTACGACTTGTTTCAGATCGGGATTCTTATCGGTGATGAACACGAAAGAATGATCGTCATAATATTCTTCGTAAATTCGTTTTATTTCATTGAGTTCTACCGGGCAGTCCGTATAAAGAGTGGCGAAAATTCCCCTTGAGAAATTTCCCCGTACCGGAATGAAGTTCAAGTCGGTATCAAAACTGTTTTGAAGTTGTCTCAGACTTTGTTTTATTTCTGCCAGATGTTGATGTGTAAAAGGTTTATAGATGGAGATATTGTCATTTCTCCAACTGAAATGAGATGTTGCCGAAGGTTTTTGTCCGGCACCTGTCGATCCGGTTATCGCATGGATATGTACAGGATTGTTAAGCAGCAGGTTTTTTGCCAGTGGGAGCAGAGCCAGTTGTATGGCGGTAGCGAAACATCCCGGATTGGCAACTCGATTGCACCGGATTATTCGTTTACGGTTTAGTTCAGGAAGACCGTAGATAAAATCATGTTCGGGAGATTCTATCCGGAAATCCATAGAGAGATCTATTATTTTTAATTTTTCGGGAAGGGAATGAGTTTCCATGAATTTTTTTGTGTCTCCGTGTGCTGTACAGAAAAATAACACATCGATTTGATCCAATGGAAGCTCGGCGGTAAAAGTCAGGTTTGTTTCGCCGAAAAGTCCTGAATGAACATCCGTAATTTTATTCCCGGCATTACTGCTGCTGTTGACAAACTCGATCTCAACGTCCGGATGATTTATCAATAAACGAATTAATTCTCCGGCTGTGTAGCCTGCTCCGCCTATAATTCCTGCTTTTATCATATTATATTATTGGAATAAAGCAGAAAAAGATAAATCCTTTTCTGCTTTTGGTTTATTAAAAATTTACTTTTTGTTTTTGTTCAATACCGAATGGTAAATTTTCATTTGGTTACCCAAGATTTTGGTGAATCCTTTTACGTCATCAGCTGTCCATGCCTTGTTTACTTCTCCATATTCCCCGAAATCGGATTTCATGAGATCGAAGTCGCTTTCGACACCTACCAAGACATAGCGGTACGGTTTCAGGTCGATGATAACTCGGCCGGTGACATTTTGTTGGGAGCTTTGTAGAAAAGCTTCCATATCCCGCATTACAGGATCGAGGTATTGGGCTTCATGCAAAAACATCCCGTACCATGTCCCGATTTGATCTTTCCAGTATTGCTGCCATTTGGTAAGAGTATGTTTCTCGAGCATTTTGTGGGCGTTGATGATTACCATCGGAGCTGCAGCTTCGAAACCTACACGTCCTTTGATACCTATGATCGTATCGCCGATGTGCATATCTCGCCCGATTGCGTATTTTTCAGTAATTTTTTCGATAGCTTGTATTGCCGCGACTTTGTCATCATATTTTTCTCCGTTGACTGCAGCGATTTCTCCTTCTTTGAAATCTATTGTTAAAGTTTCTTCGCCTTTTGCAATCATTTGGCAGGGATATGCCGATTCGGGAAGAGTCTGGTTACTTTTCAACGTCTCTTTTCCTCCGATACTCGTTCCCCATAATCCTTTGTTGATGGAATATTCCATTTTTTTGAAGTCGGCTTCATATCCGTGTTTTTTCAGATAATCTATTTCATATTCGCGGGTGAGAGTCATGTCTCGTGTCGGAGTAAGTATTTTTATTTCAGGAGCTAATATTTGGAACGTAAGGTCGAAGCGAACTTGATCGTTTCCTGCACCGGTACTACCGTGAGCGACATAATCTGCTCCGATCTTTTTGGCGTAATTGATAATGGCGATTGCCTGAAAAATACGTTCCGAACTGACGGAGATAGGATATGTTCCGTTTCTGAGAACATTTCCGAATATCATGTATTTGATACTTTTATCGTAATATTCTTGTGTTATATCGAGAGAGGCATGTTCGGTCGCTCCTAATTTGTAGGCGCGTTCTTCTATCGATTTCAGTTCTTCTTTACTGAACCCTCCGGTATTTGCGATTGCCGTATATAGTTCGTAGCCGCAGTCTTCTGTCAGATATTTTGCGCAGAAAGATGTGTCTAATCCTCCGCTGAATGCTAAAACAACTTTTTCTTTTTTCATATCGAGAGTATTTATATTAAATGTAATTATTTATTTTCAGAATGGTGTTCTTCGGCATGCGGGTCGAAGAGCATTCCCGTACACAGGCACATTCTGCGGTTTGTCCGTTGCAATATGTCATAGTTTACACAGCTTTGGCATCCTTTCCAAAAAGCTTCATCATCTGTAAGTTCGGAGAATGTTACCGGACGATATCCTAATTCTGAGTTGATTTTCATTACTGCCAGTCCGGTTGTAAGTCCGAAAATTTTTGCATCCGGAAAACGAGATCGGGAAAGTTCGAATGCTTTTCTTTTGATCCGTTTGGCCAGTCCGTGTCCTCGATATGCCTCTACGACGATAAGTCCTGAATTGGCTACAAACTGTTTGTTACTCCAGCTTTCGATATAGCAAAACCCCGCAAATTTATCTCCGTCGAGGGCGATAATGGCTTTCCCTTCAAGCATTTTTTGTTTTACGTATTCCGGTGACCGTTTTGCGATTCCGGTACCTCTGACTTTTGCTGCTTTCTCGATTGTATCGAGAATTGTTTCTACATACGACAAGTGCTTTTCGCTTGCTACAATTACTTCAATTGTATCTTCCATTTTCTTTTGTTCTTTGGTCTGTTTTTAAGTAGAATAAACAGGCGCATCGGGTCATTTTAATATGTTAATATAATATCTCTTTTATTCTCCGTCAATAGAAGGAATTATGGTTTTTAGAGTTTCCAATACTTGCGGCCGGGTAATCCCTTCGCGTAAGATTAACAATATCGTATCATCTCCGGCAATTGTTCCCAATATTTCTTCAGCAGAGTGAGTGTCTATGTCCCAAGCTATTCCGCTGGCATAACCCGGACGTGTTTTAATAACCGCCAATTGTCCGGAGAATTCGATGGAAAGAAAACCGGATACCGGGCCTGCATAGTGCTGTTGATTTTTTGCATTGGCCAATCTGCCGATTCCTGCGGTTTCGGGCATAACGTAAAGGTAACCTCCGTCTTTGCCTGCGACTTTAGCGATTTGCAGCTGTTTTAAATCTCTGGAAAGAGTCGCTTGAGTGAGATTGAAACCTCTTTCTGTGAGTTGCTTTAGTAAATCTTCCTGACTACTGATTTTGTATGAAATGATAATTTCTTTAATAGCCTGTAGCCTATCGACTTTATTTTTCATAAGATTATTCCTTTTTTGAAAGTCTGTTTTAAAGTATCTTTCCTTTTATTTCGTCTGTTTTCAAGATTCGTATTTCGTTTCTTACCGTGTTTTTATGCTTTTAGAAAACACAAAATGCACCGAAATAAGTCTCGGAACAGTATCTGATAAAATTTGAAATAGTCTATATTGAAAGCAATAATTTATTTCTTTGTATAATTATGCTATATTCGGATGCAAATGTAAGAATAAATGTTTTGTTATTGCATAAAACTTGAATTTTTTTTGAATAAATTCATCATTTTATCGTTTTATACAAAAAATATTCTGTTGTATGAGTTGTGTAATTGAATATTTTTGCGAAAAAATGCAAATGGTCTTGTCGGGGGAAGTCGTGCGATTCTTAAATTGAAATGAAAATCGAATGTGTATGGTTTTTGGAAAAATGATATAGAAAAGCTACTTGGGATTTAGAGAATTTTTTTGTTTGGCTGTTGATATTTTTGTCATAAAATCCGTCCGGACTCTTGATCTCAAAACGGCCTATTTTTCCATTCCATGAAAAGTTCTTCTTCTCCGGTATGCGTGTCGATTTCGGATTTTATAATTTTGAAGTCTTGTTTTTGATAAAATCCGATAGCTTTTAGATTCTTTTTATAAACATGCAATTGTAAGACCGGGTGTCGCTTTTTTGCAATACTTAGCAGTTGTTTCCCTATACCGTGCAATTGCATGTGTTCGGAAACGAAAATTCCTGCAATATAGTTATCGATAAGACCGATGAATCCTATAACCTTTTTATTTTGGTCTGCAACATATATTTCGGCCTCGGATAGTGCCGATTTTACTTCGTTGAAATTCTCGTACCAATAGTATTCAGGAATGAAAGCGTGCGCTTTCAGGTTGGTGTATAACCATAGTTGCATGACATCTTCGATGTCTTTTGCTTTCATTTTCCTTATTTGCATGAGTCTTTTATCGAACTGAATTTTTTATTTTTTGTATTTCATAGCTTCGGGAACTAATTTCTTTAAATTTGCTATTCGAGAGGCATCAGACGGATGGGTGCTTAAAAATTCGGGGGTGGAAGATCCTTGAGTTGCCATTCTTTCCCAGAATGCAGGCGCTTTCTCGGGATTATAGCCGGCCATTGCCATAAAAATGAGACCCATGCGGTCGCTCTCGGATTCTTGCTTACGGGAGTAGGGCAGCATGACACCTACTTGTGTCCCGACGCCGTATATTTGATTTGCCAAAGCTTGCGCTGCATCCGACTTGTTTTGCATCAGGGTGTTTAACGCTACTCCGCCATATTGAACGAGCATTTGCTGGCTGATTCGTTCGCTGCTGTGTTTGGCGACGGCATGAGCGATCTCATGTCCGAGAACGACAGCCAATCCGTCATCATCGAGAGTGTACGGAAGTATGCCGGTATTTACAACCACTTTCCCTCCGGGCATGCAAAAAGCATTCGGTGTATTATCGTTAACCAGTACAAATTGCCAATTATAAGAAGCTGCATCGGCAGTCATACCGTTGTTTCGCAAGAAACTCATGACGGCATTTGCAATGCGTTGTCCGACACGTGCGACTTGTAGTGTCTTCATATAGTCTGTTGACACTTTTGCTGTTTTCATGTAATCCGAGAAACTTTGATTACTTAATGCAAGAACCTCTTGATCAGAGACAAGATTGAGTTGTCTTCGACCGGTCAGCGGTACGCTGCTGCATCCGAGCATTATAAAGAAGATAAACGATATGGCGATTTTTTTCATGAGTCGGAATTATTCTAAAGATAAAAGATCATTTATTTCCGGAATGGCGGAATAGGCTGTTTGATCACAAGTGCATGGAACTATCGAGATATAACCGTGAGTAAGTGCCCATTCGTCAGTATCTTCATTCTCGGGTTCTAAATTCATAAAACGGCCGGTCAGCCAATAGTAATCTTTCCCGTGCGGATCGATACGGTGGTCGTATTCTTCGGTCCAGTAGCCTTGAGCCTGGCGGCAGATGCGTGCACTTTTCGGACGAGGAATTGCCGGAATATTGATGTTTAAACAGACCGAAGGCGGAAGCCCTTTTTTCAAGACTTTTTTACAACTTTCCCTTACGATTTCCCGGCAGGGCGAAAAATCTGTATCCGGTTCGTGACTGGTAAGAGAGAAACCGATAGAGGGGATTCCGATTATACAGCCTTCCAGAGCAGCTCCCATCGTTCCCGAGTAAACAATGCTGACGCCAGAGTTCGAACCGTGATTGATTCCGGATAATAAAAGGTCAGGCTGGCGGTCGAACAGTTGATTCATAGAAAGTTTTACACAATCAACTGGCGTACCGTTTGTCCGGTAAAAAGATATGTTCCTGTAATGTTCGATCAAATTGAGCCTTAGAGGAATGCCGACAGATAGTGCGCTCGATTGGCCGGAACGGGGACTATCCGGTGCTACGACTACGATGTCGCCCAAATCTTCTATCATTTTTACCAGTTCGTGAACGCCTTTTGCTTCTATTCCGTCATCATTCGTTACTAAAATAAGCGGTCTTTTTTCTGTGACTGGGACTTTCATATATATTTTAATTGTCAGGTTCTTTGTATGCAAATGTACAAAATAAACATTTTTCAGACCGCTTTTTTTAACGTGTAGTTTATTCGAGTGCTAAATTAATTGAAAGGCACAGTAGTATCCGTCAAATTTATTTATCTTTGTCACGATGAGTGAGCACTTTACGTATATTCGGAATCTTATTGATGTTATTAACAATAAAGCCGACTTATCAACAATCGGGACATTTTTTTGCGTGCTGATAAATAGCAGAACATAAAAAACGGTTACTTTGCTCCCGATAAAATTTTGTGTTATGGGTAAAGTTATTGCTATTGCCAATCAAAAGGGAGGAGTGGGGAAAACCACTACTTCGATCAATTTGGCCGCATCATTAGCCGCGTTGGACAAAAAAGTTCTCGTGATCGATGCCGACCCACAGGCAAATGCTTCTTCAGGACTCGGGGTAGATCCTCGTACGGTTTCTGTATCGATTTATGAATGTCTGATCGGCGGAAATTCTTTGCGTGAGGCGATTGTCGGATCTTGTGTTTCAGGATTGGACATCGTGTGTTCGAGAATCGATCTTGTCGGTGCAGAATTGGAACTCTTGAATGTAGAAAACCGGGAGCGAGTGTTGTCACGGTTACTGGATGAGGTCAAGCGGGAATATGATTATGTTTTGATAGACTGCTCTCCGTCGTTGGGTTTGATAACCGTCAATTCTTTAACCGCTGCGGATTCGGTTATTATTCCGGTTCAGGCCGAATATTTTGCGTTGGAAGGAATCAGTAAATTATTGAACACAATTAAGATTATCAAATCCAAATTGAATCCGGCTTTGGAAATAGAGGGCTTTTTGCTGACTATGTACGATGCTCGGCTGAGACTTGCCAATCAAATTTATGAAGAGCTGAAAAAGCATTTCAGGGATATGGTGTTTACTACCGTTATTCAGCGGAATATCCGGTTGAGCGAAGCTCCCAGTCATGGGATTCCGGCGATATTGTACGATCCGGATTCTCGCGGAAGTATTAACCACATGCAACTGGCAAAAGAGTTGATCGAAAGAGAGAGTTGATTTTATAAGATAAACCTGTCTTGCCCGGCAGGTATAAAAGGGCGACATACTATGGCTACATTTAAAAGAAACGCTTTGGGGCGTGGACTCGACGCACTTATTACGATGGATGAGGTGAAAACGGAAGGGTCTTCGTCGATAAATGAAATAGAAATTTCAAAAATAAAGCCGAATCCGGATCAACCCAGACGGGAATTTGATCAGGAAGCGTTATCGGAACTGGCTACATCTATTCGAGAATTGGGCATTATACAGCCGATATCTTTACGTCAGATATCAGACGGAACTTATCAGATCATTGCCGGGGAGCGTCGTTACAGGGCTTCTATCATGGCCGGCCTTAAAACCATTCCGGCTTATGTGCGTACAGCAGAGGATGAGACGATGATGGAGATGGCGTTGATAGAAAATATTCAACGGGAAGATTTGAATTCTATCGAAATCGCATTGACGTTTCAGAAATTGATCGAACAGTATAATCTGACTCAAGAACGGTTGAGCGACCGGGTAGGTAAGAAAAGGACGACTATCGCTAATTATCTGCGTTTGTTGAAACTGCCGGCCGAAATTCAAATGGGGCTGAAGAACAAATTGCTGGATATGGGACATGCGCGGGCTTTGCTGTCGATTGATGACCCTGCACTTCAGTTGAAAGTGTATGAATTGATACAAGAGAACGGTTATTCTGTGCGTAAAGTCGAAGAAATCGTAAAAAGTCTTTCCGAAGGACATTCGATAGAAGAAGCGAAAAAGCCGAAAGTCCCTTCTCGTCCTACTTCACGCGAAGAATATGATATTCTGAAAAAACATCTTTCTTCATTTTTTAATACAAAAGTTCAGTTTACTTGTAATGATGAAGGAAAAGGAAGGATTAGTATTCCTTTTAAAAATGAAGAGGAGTTGGAACGTTTGATCGCTATCTTTGATAAACTGAAATAGTATTTTGACAGGGATATATTACATATACAGACATAAAATACTGGGGATCTTTTTAATTATATGTCTTTTAATTCCGGTGTCGGTTGTCCCGGTATCGGCTCAAATACAGACGGAAGTTTCTACCGGAAAAGATTCTCTTTATGTCATCGGTACAGAGGGGTCTATCGATGTTGTCGATACTACCGGATTGGAGGTCGACCGTAGAGATAGTGTCGTGTTCAACCCCGATCCGATGAAAGCCGTTTGGTTATCGGCATTAGTCCCGGGTCTGGGACAGATTTATAATCGGAGATATTGGAAATTGCCGATTGTAATAGGCGGGTTTATGGGATTAACGTATGCCGTCTCATGGAATGGCCGATATTATACCGATTATTCTCAGGCATATCGGGATGTTATGGATAGTGATCCGACTACCGATAGTTATATAAATTTTCTTCCATATAACCGTAGGAATGATAAAGAATGGATCGAATCGAATACCGAGTGGCTGAAAAGTGCGATGAAACGGAAGAAGGATTTTTACCGTCGTAATCGGGATTTATGTATTATATCTATGATCGGGGTTTATGTCGTGGCCATGATCGATGCTTATGTCGATGCTCAATTATATCATTTTGACATTACGCCTGATGTTTCGATGCATTTGCTTCCGGCTGTAATGGAGCCTACGCCATTTTCGAGTACCTCATTGGGGTTGCAATGTGCGATAACTTTTTAAAAAAATGAATTGATTATGCAGAAAATAGTGCTTATATTTCTTTTTTCGGTTTTGCTATTCCCTGTTTGGGGAACGATAGATGAATCTCAGAAAATCAAAACAGCTAAAGATACGATTTCAGATCAGGAAATCGTTTTGCCGGAAAGCCTTGAAGCTGATGTCGATAGTCTTCTGTCCAGTTGGTTTTTAAAGAAATATGCCATAATCGATGAAAATTGCATAAAAAGCAGTGTTAATATAGATTATCCGGATTCTGTTTATATTCAGCGTTTGGCGGCTTTACCTACTGTTATAGAAATGCCGTATAATCAGGTTGTAAAAAGTTATATAACTCTTTATACCGAGAAGCGTCGTGAATTGGTAGAAACGATGATCGGTCTGAGTGCCTATTATTTTCCTATTTTCGAACAAGCTCTTGAAAAAGCCGGATTGCCTCTTGAATTGAAATATCTGCCGATCATCGAATCGGCTTTGCGTCCGGATGCTGTTTCCCGTGCAGGAGCTACCGGGTTATGGCAGTTTATGATCGGTACGGCAAAGCCTTTAGGTCTTGAAGTAAATAGTTTGATCGACGAACGTCGAGATCCTGTTCGTTCGTCAGAGACAGCCGTACGATATTTAAAAGAATTGTACAATATTTATCAAGACTGGCCTCTTGCCATAGCCTCCTATAATTGTGGTCCGGGAAATGTAAATAAAGCGATCCGCCGTTCGGGTGGCAAAAAAGACTATTGGGAAATTTATAATTACCTGCCGAAAGAAACTCGGGGCTATGTACCTGCGTTTATTGCGGCTAATTATGTGATGCATTATTACCAAGAACATAATATTTGTCCGGTTCTTACCGACCTGCCCTTGACGACCGATACGATACAGATCAGCGATCGTATTCATTTGAAGCAGATTGCTGATGTTTTGGAGATTCCTATGGACCTATTACGAGGGCTTAATCCGCAATATCGAAAAGATATTATTCCGGGAGATACCCGTTTGAGAACGTTGTGTCTGCCTGCGCAGCAGGCTTACGCTTTTATCGATGCGAAAGATTCTATCGTCAATTATCAATCTGAGATATATGGTCGGCGAACAACTGTCGAACCTGCAGGTTATTATGCTTCGACCGGGGGCGGTAGTTGGGTATATCATCGTGTAAGAAAAGGAGAGTCTCTTTCTGTTATCGCCAATCGTTATGGTGTTTCTGTCCGGAATCTTCGTAATTGGAATCATTTAAAGAATAATAATATCGTAGCCGGGCGAAGACTGAAAGTTTATCGTGCTGAACTCGCTCGGAAAACTCCTTCTAAAAAAGTCGAGAAACCGGATAGTATAACTGTCATCTCTAAGGATTCGACTTTTATTGCACAATCTACGAAAGAAGTAAAAAACGAAACTGCCGTTATTTCTCCGGTTTCGAGTAAGAAGAATATTTCGACGGCTCGTAATCCGCGCAATCCTGCCTATGATCGTTATCATTATCATAAGGTCACTCGGGGAGAGAGTTTATGGACTATTTCGCAACGTTTCCCGGGTGTTACTACTAATTTGTTGAAAAAAATAAATAATTTGCATTCATCTTCCTTGAAGGTCGGTCAGATCCTTAAAATTCCGGAAGTTTGATTCTGTGGAAAAATTTCCACAATTTGTGTCAAAAAATACTCTTTTGAATAGGATTGTGTGTCTTATTTTTGTGACATGTTTAAATGTCTATAAATGAAGAACACATCCTACTATATCTTATTTATATTATTTACGTGCATTTTTTGTTCGTTCGATGTCGAGCGCATTCCTGTCATTTATATGATCGGAGACTCGACAATGGCCGATAAATCTCTTTCGGGCGGAAATCCTGAACGAGGTTGGGGACAGATGTTCCCCGGATTTTTGACTCCGGATATTCATGTCGATAACAGAGCTTTGAATGGACGCAGTACGCGGAGTTTCAGAAATGAAGGACATTGGGAACTTGTACGGAAAAAACTTCGTAAAGGGGATTATGTGTTTATCCAATTCGGGCATAATGATCAAAAAGCTGATACTGCCCGTCATTCAGATGCGGAAACCGACTATAAGATAAATTTAGGGAAATATATAGATGAGACCCGAAAAGTCGGGGCGATACCGGTACTTTTTACGCCTATTGTCCGTAGAAAGTTTAATCCGAACGGTACATTAGCAGATACGCATGGGAAATATACCGATGCAGTAAGAACTGTTGCTAAGGAAAAACAAGTTTTATTAATCGATTTAAATAAAATGTCTGCCGGTTTATTGGAAAAGTACGGACCAGAAAAATCTACTTCTCTTTTTGTCTGGGTCGAGCCGGGAATTTATGCTGCATTGCCTAAAGGAAAACAGGATAATACTCATCTTAATGTGCGAGGCGCGAGATTAATTGCCCGTATGGTCGCCGAGGCGATAAAAGAGACTATTCCTGCTCTTGCTCCTCATATCGTGATGTATGATTACGTTGTAGCTAAAGATGGTAGCGGAGATTTTTTTACTATACAAGAGGCCATTGATGCAGTACCTGATTTCAGGAAAAAAGGGCGTACGACGATCTATATACGGGAAGGCGTTTATAAAGAAAAGGTTATTTTGCCGGAGAGTAAAATAAATGTTTCATTTATGGGAGAGTCCCGAACTAAGACTATTTTGACTTATGATGATTATGCTTCTAAAATGAATGTATTCGGAGAGGAGATGTCTACTTCGGGTTCTGCTTCATTTTATGTTTACGCTCCGGATTTTATAGCTGAGAATATGACTTTCGAGAATAGTGCAGGGCCTGTCGGACAGGCTGTTGCCGTTTTTGTGAGCGGAGATCGTTCTATATTCCGGAATTGTCGTTTTCTGGGCTTTCAGGATACTCTTTATACTTATGATAAAGATAGCCGGCAATATTACGAAGGCTGCTATATCGAAGGAACGGTCGATTTTATTTTCGGAAAATCTACTGCGTGGTTCGAGAACTGTACAATTCACAGTAAACGTTCAGAAGGGTATCTTACTGCAGCGGCGACTCCGGCAGGAAAGGCATACGGGTATGTTTTCCATAATTGCCGGTTGACGGCAGATCACTCTGTCGAAAATGTTTATTTGGGGCGTCCTTGGCGTCCTTTTGCCCGGACTTTGTTTATTGAATGTGATATGGGTAGCCATATTTCTCCTGAAGGGTGGCATAATTGGAGGAAACCCGATGCTGAAAAAACAACTTTTTATGGCGAGTATAAAAGTCGGGGTGAGGGTGGAAATTGTGAAGGTCGGGTTAGCTGGTCGCATCAGCTTACGAATAAAGAGGCGGATCAGATAACTTTAAGAAATGTATTGGGAGGAAACGATGAGTGGTATCCTCAGATAATAGGAACAGTTAAATAGTATAAATATAAAATTATAACCATGAAACAGATGATGAAACGATTCGGATTTTTATTTCTTTTATGTTTGTCGGTGATCGGTTCGATCCGTGCAGAAGAGAAACTTTTGTATTCTACGACATTTCAAGATTGGGAATCTTCTTCTGCAAGCGATGATGCAGTCGTTGTACCTGCAAAGACTCATTTTTCGAACGAGGATTTTTCTTTTTCTTTGTCTCAGGTAGTTGTTTCTCCGACAGGAACAGATTCTAAATTTACCAGTTCTTATGTGACTCCCGGTTATATTCGGGCAGAAAAGAAGGATAATTCTGCTATCGAAATTTCTGCTTTGGAGTCGGTTACGAAGATCGAATTTGTAGAAGCTGCTACCGGAAATGATCGGGGATTGGGTGTGCAGATAAAGTATGAAGGTCAGTCTGAGTGGGAAACGATTTTCGATACGCCATTGGACGGGACATACTATTATGATTCTAATAACGAGAAATATAAAGATACACAGGGACATTTGGTCTCTATTTCCATTCCGGAAGAAAAACAAAAGAATGTATCTATCCGCTTTTATAATTTGAATGGTTCTCAATATGCATTCCTGCTTAGTCTCGACATTTATGGCGATTATGTTTCTACGGCCGAACAGGTAACGTTGAGTACAAAAACGAATATCGAAGGTGCGGGGAATATATCTGTTTTTCCGGTATCGGAGACTTATGATATAAATTCGACGGTAAAAATTTCTGCAGAGGCGGCTTTTGGATATGAATTCGTAAACTGGACGGATGATGATGGCGGTGCGGTACTGGGAAGCGATCCGGAGTTGGAACTTGTTTTAAATACCGATCGGAAAATAACCGCTAATTTCAATAAACTGACTTTGTATAAGCTGACTGTTTCTGTCAACGGTTCTCAGTGGGGTAAAATCTCTTTTTCTCCTGAAGCAGAGGATAATTTTTATCCGGAAGGAACTATCGTGACGCTTTCAGTGGTAGATAACCCTGTGACGATATTCGGAGGCTGGAGCGATGGTCAGACAGAAAAAGTTCGTACTGTTCAGATAACCGGGAATGTAGAGCTTTCAGCGAATTTCGATCAAAAGGACTTTATTGTAGGCTGGGATTTTAATGATGCTGCCAGTGCTGAAAAAAGAAAAGAGATTCCCGCACCGTTCTATTCTGAATCTACGAATCAGGGGTTGCTTTCGGCTTATGAACCGACCGGAGCATCGGTAAATTGGTTATACCATGCTGCAGAATACACTCCGGCACATGCAAATGCTCGGCTTTGGACGACAGATTTTAGTTCCCGGCGTTATTTTCAGGCTCAGTTTTCGACTAAAGGATATACGAATATAGAGGTTACATCGCTGATGTCAGGAAGTTATCAAGTATATTCTAAGCAAAAAATGCAGTATTCGTTAGATAATAAAAATTTTAAAGACCTTGTGACGATAGATCTTTCTTCGGTTTACGGACAGTCGTTGTGGGAAGATTGTATCGGAAAACTTCCTGTTGAAGCGGAGGATCAATCTATGGTTTATATTCGTTGGATTGCTGATGAAACAAGCACGATATTGGGTTCGGGGAATGACGGTACGACTTTGGCTAATGTATTCGTGTTTGCCGATCCTAAGAATGAATATGATCCGGAAGCTCCCGTATTGGCTTCGTCAGTTCCGGCTGAGGGTTCTTCTTCAGCTTCTGCGAATGGAGCATTAATTCTGAACTTTAACAAAAAAATAAAAGCCGGTACGGGAGATGTCGTATTGAACGGAATCTCTTTAGTCCCTGAATATGGATCTACGTCTGTTACTTTGCCTTATACGAAATTAGCGTACAATACCCCTTATTCTGTCGATATTCCGGCCGGTTTTGTAACCAATGTATCGGGGATACCTAATGAAGCTTTCTCAGTAACGTTTACGACAATGAGTCGTCCCGACCCGATCGCAAAAGTTTTTGATGTCGTAGTAGCACAGGACGGTTCAGGTGATTATACGTCTGTAAAAGAAGCAATCGATGCCGCACCTTCCGACCGTACATCTCCGTGGTTGATTTATATTAAAGCGGGAAAATATCAAGGCCATCTTGAAATTGCAAAACCGTATATTCATCTGATCGGGGAGGATGCGGAGAGTGTTATTATTTCGGACGACCGAGTCAGCGGGGATAATGATTTGGGCAAGCCTGTCTATTCTCCAACTGACGGGGCTACCGTATATGTCACCGGAGACAATTTTTATGCGACGGGCATTTCGTTTGAAAACGAATACGGAATAACTGCGCAGGACGGACCTCAAGCCCTTGCTCTGTGTACTTATAGTGACCGGGCTATCTTGAATAGATGTAAGTTGAGAAGCTATCAAGATACTTACCTTACTTCGAATAAAACGGGGAGACGTCATTTCTTTAACGAATGTTTTATCGAAGGTGCTGTCGATTATATTTATGGAGCCGGGGATGTATTCTTTAATAAATGTACATTGTATAATACCCGTAAATCGGGAGGATATATCGTTGCACCGAATCATAAGAAGGAAGAAAAGTGGGGCTATGTCTTTGATCATTGCGTTATCGACGGAAATGCTGATGTCGAAGGGCTTTATTTCGGCAGACCTTGGCACGATTCGCCTAAGACGGTATTTTTATATACTACATGCAAAGTCCCTGTTTATGCAAAAGGCTGGTATTTTACGATGGGAGGTATTCCGGAAATATGGGCAGACTATAAAACCGTAGATGCATACGGAGATCCGGTCGATGTGTCATTGCGTAATGATTATTATTATTACTATGAAGGAGAAACAATTATAGATGAATCTACCGGACAACCGAAAAAAGATGAGAACGGAGTAACCATGAAGGAGAATAAGATTGAAGGTTACGCCAAAAATTCGCTGACTGATGAAGAGGCTGCAGCTTATACGATCGAAAATGTAATGAGTGGAAGTGATGATTGGGATCCGGCGATTATGACGGAGAGTGTCGAAGCACCGTCCGGTTTGAAGATAGAAGGTAAGACGTTAAGTTGGGAAGCTTCGAAGTATGTCATCTGTTATGTCGTAAAAAAGAATGGATCTACGATAGGTTTTGTAAAGGCAGATGCGGCGGAGTTGGTATATGAGGATGAGCTGATGCAGTCCGGTGATGAATATACAGTTCAGGGAGTGAGTGAATATGGTATGTTGAGCGAATTGTCGGAAGTTGTTAAGGCTGATGTATCCGGGATAGAAACTCTTGATTTACCGGATTACATTGCTTATCGAAACGGTGATGAGATCGTGGTTAGAAATATTCCGGAATCGGCGACAGTAAGCGCTTATTCTTTAACGGGTACAGTCTTGGCACGGGAAAAAGTATCGGACGGTACTTTCCGGATAAGCACTGTTCAGCCTTGTATTATTCGTATCGTTTCAGAAAAAAAGACAAGTGTGTTCAAAATGTTGTGATAGCATTTATTAATTATTAATGTGCGTATTTGTGATGAAAGTCCGGAAAGAATCTATACTTCCGGACTTTTATTTTTTAGAAAGTTTTATAGAAGAGGAATAGCAGGAACAAGGAATAACAATAAATGCACCTATTTTGTTGATTCCTACACATTGTTAAGTGCTGGTCATGTATATCTTTGTATCATTAAAGTTTATTACAAATGAAAAACATATCTATCTGTATTATAATCTCGATACTTTCGTTGGTTTGTGTGCAGGCGCAAACGCCGGCATTTCCTGGGGCAGAGGGGCACGGTCGTTATACGACCGGAGGACGAGGCGGAACTGTTTATCATGTGACTACGCTTGAAGATACCGGATTGAAGGGAAGTTTGCGTTATGCTGTTGTGCAGAAAGGAGCGAGAACAATCGTTTTTGATGTTGCTGGGACTATTTTTCTGAAAAGTACGTTGAAGATAGCGAATGACGATATTACTATTGCCGGACAAACAGCTCCCGGACAAGGTATTTGTATCGCAGGTTGGCCGGTATCCGTGTCGGCGAATAATGTTATCATCCGTTATGTGCGTTTCCGTATGGGAAATGAGAGTGGAACAGAGGAAGATGCTTTAGGCGGATGGGGAAAAAAGAATATTATTGTTGATCACTGTTCTATCAGTTGGTCTGTAGATGAGTGCTGTTCGTTGTACGGGTCTGATAACTTGACTTTACAATGGTGCATTATTTCAGAAAGCCTGCGGACGGCAGGACATGAAAAAGGCACGCATGGATATGGAGGTAACTGGGGTGGTGCTAAGGCCTCTTATCATCATAACTTATTGGCGCATCATGACAGCAGAGCTCCTCGTTTAGGTCCGAAAGCGGGAACTCAGACACGAGAATATATGGATTTGAGGAATAATGTAATTTATAACTGGTCGGGTAATGGTTGTTATGGTGGTGAGGGAATGAAAATAAATATCGTAAATAATTATTATAAGCCCGGACCGGCAACAAAAAGTGCGGCAACTTCTGCTAAGGTGCGGTATCGGATTGCCGGAATCGGCATTCGTACGGAAAGCTATGTTTCTAAATACCCTGATTTTGCTCCCATGAAACATGTTTGGGGGAAATATTATGTCGATGGAAATGTTGTCGAAGGTTATTCGGACGTAACGAAAGATAATTGGACGAAAGGTATTTATGAACAGATCGACAATAATTCTTGTGACGGATTATATACTCAGGTTACAAAAGACACCATTAAATTAGATACTCCTTTGGAAACGGATGTTGTAACTACTCATACGGCAACTCAGGCATTGGGGCGTGTTTTATTGTATGCGGGATGCTCTCTTGCAAGGGATGAAGTGGACGCCCGCATAGTGAGGGAGACGGAGTACGGGATAACGACTTATACCGGAAGCGTTTCTGCGGATGCGAAAAGTAAACCGGGATTAATAGATTTACCAGATGATGTTAAACCGGAAGGGGCGACAAGTGCATGGCCGGAGTTATCGGACGGAGGAGTAACAGAAGCGGAATTGATAGATACGGACGGTGACGGGATTCCCGATGTATGGGAAGAGGCTCACGGATTGAATAAAAATAATGCGGCAGACGGAAAGATTGTTAACTCTGAGGGTTATACGAATCTTGAAGTGTATATGAACAGCCTTGTTGCAGAGATTACCGAGAATCAAAATAAAGTTGTAGATTATACGCCTATTGTCCCGACTTCTTTGGAGACATTGTTGAAGAATGCTTCTGCCGGAGATGTGCTGGAAGTGACAAGCGAGGTTATAGGAAAGGAGTTGACGGTAGATAAAAATATCACGATAAAGGCTAAATCGGGCTTGATAGAACCTCCGGTGTTGGAAAAGGTGACTTTTAAAATTAAAAATGGAGCAAGTATTGCTTTAGATGGTCTTATTTTATTTTATGATCGTACCGATGAAGAACCGACTGACAGCAAATATCTGATCAGCGTCACGGGGGAAGCTCAGACGATTCCGGAAATTTCGTTTAGAAATTGCGAAATTTACGGATATGGGCGTGGTGCTGTTCGGGCTGATGACAAGACGAATATTGCCGTAATCGGTAAGTTGGAAGTCGATAATTCGGTCTTTCATGATATGTGTAAGGCAAGCCCCAATTATTCTGTTTTGGGATTTGCTAAAGCTGAGCTTTCGGAAACGGAATTGACAAATAGCTCGTTTTTTAATTGTTCGGGGGGAGTTTTTGTAAATGGGGGGGCTGTGCCTCTGAATTTCAAAATGAGCAACGTGACGATTTTGGATTGTGGGACGGATGCGGATGAGACTCAGACCGGAAATGCGGCAAGAGCGTCTAATGAGATTATTGCTACCGGGGCTTGTACCGGTTCTGTTTATAGATTGGAGAATTGTATAATTTCAGGATTTGAAACGAAAAAAGTCGTATTGAATGATGAGGCATATATCCAAAATTGCCTGATTGAGAATGAGGTAACCGGTGACTTGAAAATCAATACGCGGATTAATGCTTCTGTCATTTCGAAAGACTATGATTCTTATATTTTGACTACTGACTATTTTGTCGGGGATGAAGTGGGTGATTCTCGATGGACATTGAAATCTTCGGAGACGGGAGGTCTTATTTCGGATTTGGAACAGAATAGCGATATGAGAGTTTGTGTTTCGGGAAATCGGATTCATTTTGCAGGTATATCGGGTAATGTTACGGTAGATGTATTTGCAATAAACGGGAGCGCTGTTCTGAAAAAAACGGGAGACGGAGAAAGTGTTTCGTTTGAATTGCCTTCGGGCTTTTATGTTTTGCGTGTGGTCTCGGGCAAACAAGTAAATGTATTTCGTGTGAGTGTAAGGTAAAAAGATTGTTTTAGGTTTATTGTGTTTTTGATTATGAGGTTTTTGGGATCGGTAATACTGTTTTTGTTTTTTACGTTTTCCGTACATGCGAAGGTAAAGATAATTACTATCGGGGATTCTACGATGGCTGAATATGATCCTTCAACTACCGAAAAGGTGGGTTGGGGGCAAACATTATCTATGTTCGTCTTGTCGGATGCCGCTACGGTAATTGATGATGCTCGAAGCGGTCGGAGTAGTAAATCTTTTATTTCGGAAGGATTATGGAATACTTCGAAAGCAAAAATATCTCCGGGAGATTATGTTTTGATACAGTTCGGACATAATGATGAGAAGACAAATGTGGAAGGAACCGGTTCTACTATTCCCGAGTTTGAATCGAATTTGAAAATGTTCGTGTCCGAGACAAAGGCTGCCGGGGGAGTACCCGTATTATTTACCCCTGTTGTAAGATGTAATTTTTCCGGAAATAAGATCTCGGAGACCGGGCGGCATATAACGGCGGACGGAGATTATGCCGCTGCTGTTCGCGAGGTTGCTGCAGAAACCGGAACTCCTGTCGTCGATCATACCGAGTTGACAAGAGTTTTAGTGGAAGAATATGGCGAGACGAAAGCCCTTTCGGAATTATATGCCTCCGGAGACAGAACGCATACTAAGATGAATGGCGCTATTGTTTTTGCCCGATTAGCGGCTGAGGAATTGTTAAGACAGAACATTTTGTCGGATTGTCTTTCTGTTGCTCCGTCTTTAATGGTCAGTCCGTCATCGGAGTGTGATTTCGGAATGGTTCATGTCGGTTCTTCATCGGAGTATCTTTTTTCTGTCAGCGGTTCGTCTCTTGATCCGGCTAACGGTTCGGTGACGATAACTGTTACTGAAGGATATGAAGTTTCTTTGATAAAGGAGGGGGATTATACTTCTTTTTTGAGGTTGCCTTATGAAAACGGAGAGTTGGCTTATACTTCTTTTTATGTACGTTTTGTCCCTGGTATAGCGGGAGATATAACCGGAACTTTGGCTTTGACTACCGGAGCGATGAAAAAAGAGATACTCCTTTCCGGAACGGGATTGGATGCATCGACCGGAGTGCGGTCGGAAGTCGTTTGGAAACTGGATGGAGACGAGCAATCCATTGTATCCGGACCAATAGAGGCTCTTCCCGAAAGCTGGAGCAATATGTCCGTTTCGGATTATAACCGTGTGGGTGGTATTTCGGAAAAATCTCAACGAAACTTGATTTTGGGAGGATCATGGCCTAAAGAAGAGGATGAGGTCGCAGATCGTTATATTCAGTTCGGAATTTCTATACTGGAAGGAAAAACGTTTACCGTAGATAATATCAGTTTCGTTATTGCCGGTTCGGGAGGAAATGGAATGTGCTATCGGGCGCATTATTTCAAATCTTCCGATATTTCGGCTGTAATGACATTGAGTGAGCAGAAAAATATGTCGAACGGGGTCTTGAACGAAATTTCGGTCAATCCGATGTTGGAGTTATCTGCCGGAGAGATTCTTTATATACGTATATATCCTTGGTATTCTTCTGTGGCAAATGGGAAAACGATTTGCTTGAAGGATGTCAAGATTTCCGGCTTGAGTAAGGATATGAGCCCTTCGAATATTTTGGCAGAGCAATTGTCCCCGGAGATAAGGATCGATAAAACTGCATTTCGGGATAGTCTGACGCTTACTTATATATTAAAGAATAGAACCCGGACAAAAATTTCATTGATCTCTGCTTCCGGGCAGCTTGTACGTTCTTGGGATCGGGGTGTTCAGAGTGCCGGAATGTACAATTGGAGCATAGGCGGTTCGATGCTGAATAAGGGAACTTATTTTATTTCTTTGCTAACAGAGCAGGGAAGAAAGACGTTGAAAGTCTTGAAAAAGTAGAGGAATATTTTTATTTATCAGTCGAAGTAATTTTAAAACGCTAATTATATGAAACAAACCTTGAAAGACCTGACGAGAAAGTCCGTATTTTTGTCGATGATGTTATTGGCTTGTTCTGGAATTTTCGCTAAATCGAAAACAAAATGGGCAGTGAATCCCGAACTTCCGATGTCGGTAAGGATGTGTCAGTCTGAGATTATTCGTAATCCGGAGGGATGGATGCTCGATTTCTCTACAAAATTGAAATGGAATTATTGTCATGGACTTGAATGTCAGGCGTTTTTGGATGTTTATGACCGCTATGGAGGAGATTATCTTTATAAATATGTAAAACAGTTTGCCGATACGATGATCAACGAGAATGGTCGGATATATGGCTATAAAAAGACAAATTATAATCTGGATCATGTAAATTCGGGAAAGATTTTGTTCAGACTATATGAACGGGAAAAAGATCCGCGTTATAAAATCGCAATGGATACATTGCGGGCACAGTTGGCTTCCCAGCCTCGTACTTCGGACGGAGGATTTTGGCATAAAAAAATATATCCGTATCAAATGTGGCTCGATGGAATTTATATGGGATCACCTTTTTATGCTCAATATGCCGCAACATTTAATGAACCGGAAGATTTTGCAGATGTTGTAAGTCAGTTTTTGATCATTGCGAAACATACGTATGATAAGAAAACCGGTCTTTATCGTCATGCATGGGACGAGATAAAGGCATTGCCTTGGTCTGACTTAAAAACCGGGCAAGCTCCGCATGTTTGGGGTAGGGCATTAGGCTGGTATATGATGGCTATTGTAGATGCTTTGGATTTTATTCCGGAAAATCAACCGGGCAGGGATAAAATGATTTTGATTCTAAATGATCTTGTGAAAATATTGCCGAAATATCAGGATCAACGTACGGGAGCTTGGTATCAGGTCGTAGATATGCCGGAGAGGGAAGGTAATTATTTGGAAATGTCTTGTACGCCTATGTATGCTTATGCGATTGCTAAAGGTGTGCGTAAAGGATATTTGCCTGAAAAAAGTTTGTCGATCGCTCAAAAGGCTTATCAGGGTATTTTGGATAATTTTATAGTAGTAGATGATAAAGGTATCGTCTCTTTGACTCGTATTTGCGGTGTCGCCGGGTTAGGAGGAAGAAAACCTTATCGAGACGGTTCGTTTGACTATTATGTGAATGAAATCGTTAGGGATAATGATCCTAAAGGCGTCGCACCTTTTATTATGCTCTGTCTTGAAATGGAGAGATAAGTGAGGAATGCTTTTATTTGTGTTGATTAAATAAACCAAAAGGGCCGTTCTGTTGTTGTTAATGGAGTCGGCCTTTGGTGTATATTAAAAGTCCTGATTAGAGTTTATTCAAGAAAGGATAAGATTGATTTTCAGAAAATTCGAGGTTGTTTAAGGGGGAAGGGTAATAACCCATATTAAATTAAAATAATCTTAATGGCTTGAAAATCGACTTGTTACTATTAGGATAGGCTGTTAAAAAATATTTCTATAAAATTTAAACAGACTTTAAATTCAATTTATAAAAATAAAGTCGTATTTTTGCAAAGAACTGTTACTAAAAACGATTTTACAATATTTATTCATTCTAAAATCAACAAGTTATGGACAGAGAAGAAATCGGTTTGAATGCCGGACTCGTATGGAATGCCCTTAATGAAAGCGAAGGTTTAACTTTGAAAGGGCTTAAAAAGGTGACTAAACTGAAAGATAAGCAGTTATATGCTGCTTTGGGTTGGTTGTCACGTGAAGATAAGGTTACTATCGAGGAAGTTGAAGGTGACCTTTTGGTGAACTTGATCAAATACTAATATCTATATAAAGGCTCTGAATAAAGAGCCTTTTGCTATTAAGTATTCTGTAGTGTTTGTAAAAGAAACGGTTTGGAATGTTTTCCTGGACCGTTTCTTTTTCTTTGTGAGTATTTTTTTTGAGAACAATTTGTTTTATGCTTCTGTTACGTGTGAATTTTTGTTTTCAGAGAATCATATTCGAAAGTATCTCTCCAAAGTCTGTATATATGATTTTTTATCGGAAAATTTAAACAGCTTCTAAAGAACAGGAAAAAATTAGCCCCTTTTATGTATAATAAAAATGAGAAATTGTATATTGCAGCCTGATTGTATTAATAAATAGAGGATGTTCCATGAAAACATTTGCTTGCACGTTTTTTTTAAGTTTTGTCCTTGTTTTTTCTATTTATGCCGATACCGCTTATCCGGTAATTGTAGTGGCTCAAGATGGTAGCGGAGACTTTATAACTATACAGGATGCTATTAATTCTGTCCGTGATTTTACCCCTGTACCCCGTGTAATACATATAAAAAAAGGCATTTATTATGAAAAGGTAGAGATTCCTTCATGGAAATGCGACATAACATTAAAAGGTGACGGTCCGGAGGAGACTTTGATTTATTATGATGATTATGCTTCGTTGCGCCGGATGGGGACATTTCGTACTTATACCTTACAAATACGGGGGAATCGTGTAACGTTGGAAAATCTTACGGTAGAGAATCGGGCGGGACGAGTCGGGCAGGCCGTAGCATTGCATGTAGAAGGAGACTGTGTGGCTGTTCGTAATTGTCGGTTGTTGGGAAATCAAGATACATTGTTTACAGGGAATGAGAATAGCCGGCAATATTACGATCGGTGTTATATAGAGGGAACTACCGATTATATCTTCGGTCCGGCGACATGTTGGTTTGATCATTGTATTCTTCACAGCAAATCCGATTCTTATATTACTGCGGCATCTACGCCGGAGAATCATAAGAACGGTTATGTTTTTTATAAGTGTAATTTGACTGCTGCAGAAGGAGTTGTTAACGTGTATTTAGGTCGTCCTTGGAGACCATATGCCTCGGTGGTATTTTTAGAATGCAGGATGGGAAAACATATTCGTCCGGAGGGATGGCATAATTGGCGAAATGCAGCAAATGAAAAAACTGCCCGTTATGCCGAGTATGCTTCTGCCGGCGAAGGTGCAGACCCTGAATCCAGAGTTTCTTGGTCATCGCAATTGGATGAAGATGATGTGTCTTTATATATTCCCGAATCTGTTTTGGGAGGGGATTGGTTTAGAAAAACGTGTGTTGAAAGTGTGTATAAAAAATCCTCGTAATTTGTCGAAATTTCCCCCTTTTAATTTTGTATGGTGTTTATTTTTGCACTGAAACTAATTTAATAAGTGCTATGAAGAATATATGGACTGCTGTAATTTGCCTATTACTTTGTTGGGGAACAGTTTCTGCACAATCTTATGTCTCGCAAGTATGGGTCTCCGATTTGGGAAACGGAAAGTATAAGAATCCTGTTTTAGATGCTGATTATTCTGATCCGGACGTTTGTCGGGTAGGCGATGATTATTATATGACATCTTCGAGTTTTGCATGTATACCTGCCCTTCAGATTCTTCACTCTAAAGATATGGTGAATTGGCGTATTATAGGAACAGCTATTGAACGCTTGCTTCCGGAAGAACGCTTTTCTCAGATGCAACATGGAAATGGGGTTTGGGCACCCAGTATAAGATATCATCAGGGAGAGTTTTATATTTATTATGGTGATCCCGACACGGGAATTTATATGGTAAAATCTAAAGATCCTGCCGGGAAATGGGATAACCCCGTATTGGTAAAAGCTGCTAAAGGGATTATCGATACTTGTCCGTTATGGGATGAAGACGGTAATGCTTATATAGTACATGGCTATGCCGGAAGTCGTGCCGGTCTGAAAAGTATTTTGGGATTGATCCGTATGACTCCGGACGGGACACGGGCGATCGGGGAGTCCAGAATTATTTTTGACGGACATATTGGCAATGCAACGATAGAAGGTCCTAAATTTTATAAGCGAGACGGCTGGTATTATATTTTTGCTCCTGCCGGAGGTGTACCGACAGGCTGGCAGACAGTTTTACGGTCTAAAAATATATGGGGTCCGTATGAGTGGAAAATTGTGATGGCTCAGGGAAATACGAATATAAATGGACCTCATCAGGGAGCATGGGTAGATACTCCGGATGGAAAAGAGGATTGGTTTTTTCATTTTCAAGATAAAGAAGCGTATGGTCGCGTAGTTCATTTGCAGCCGATGAAGTGGGTTGACGGATGGCCTGTAATCGGAGTCGATAAAGATGGGGATGGTTGCGGGAGTCCTGTGTATTCTTATAAGAAACCGAATGTCGGAAAAACTTATTCTATTGAAACGCCTGCAGAAAGCGATGAATTCGACTCTTTAGAGTTAGGTTTGCAATGGCAATGGCAGGCAAATCCTAAACCGATATGGTATTTTTGTGACGGAGGTAATAGTTTGTTACGGCTTTACTCTTATTATACCGAAAATCAGGTTAATTTATGGGATGTCCCGAATTTGTTACTACAAAAATTTCCAACGGAAGATTTTACGGTGACAACGAAGGTCTCATTTGCGCCTTCTTCTAAATATACTGGAGAACGGACAGGTTTGGTTGTAATGGGGGCAGATTATGCCGTGTTGGCAATGGAAAATCGTGCGGACGGATTGATCTTGGTACAGAATGTGTGCCGTAAGGCTGATAAGAAAGGAAAGGAAGAGGAAAATGCGTCGGTAAAGTTATCTGATAATACGTTGTTTCTTAGAGTAAAGGTTAATAAAGATTCCGAGAAAGAAGCTATCTGTTCATTCAGTTATAGTGTAGATGGCAAGAAGTTTATTTCTTTGGGAGAAAACTTTACGGCGAAACCCGGTAAATGGATCGGTGCTAAAGTGGGATTGTTTATTACTCGTCCTAAAGCCGTCAATGATGGAGGTTGGGTGGATATAGATTGGTTTAGAGTAACGAAATAGCTTTTAAAAGTTTTATTTGAAGATATTATCAAAAAATCCTATAAAAGTGACAATTTATGCTCATGTTGCCGTTTGTATTCGGTGTATTTTTGGGCTTGTAATATGATAGCCGTGTGAAATTGTAAGAGTTCATTTTTAGTTTTTCGATAGAGAAGGTTGTCCAGAAAAACGATCGTTTGATTGGACTTGAACAGTCTCCGGAGAAATAAAAAATAAAAGATTGAATATGTATGACTTGTAAAGTCGAGTGCGTGGTTATTTTGAGAAAAAGGTTGTCCTGAAAAAACGATTGTTTCATCGGATGCCTTTTGTAATACCGGAAAACATATCTTTTTGATAGTTTCATGAATTTAATAAATCATATATCATTAATATTAAATCCAAGTACTAATGAACGAAAATCTGAAATTGAGAAGTTTGGGTATTCTTCTGTTGATGTGCTTATTCAGCTTTGGTGCGTATGCTCAGGGACGACAAGTTTCCGGTACGGTTACCGATGCGAAGGGTGAGCCTCAAATCGGAGTATCTGTCGGAGTGAAAGGTACTACTCAGGGTACTATGACCGATATCGACGGTAAATTTAAAATTAAAGTTCCTTCGGATAAGTCGGTTCTGCGTTTTACTTATGTGGGTTTTAAGCCTCATGAAGTTACGGTGGGAAAACAATCGACATTTAAAATCGTGCTTCACGAAGAGGCGAAAGATCTTGATGAGGTGGTTGTAATCGGTTATGGTACAGTGCGTAAAGGTGAGTTGACCGGTGCAACGGCTTCTATTAATGAGAAGATGTTAAAGGATATTCCTGTAGCGTCTGCAGCCGAAGCCTTGACCGGACGTTTGTCAGGGGTACAAGTGACGACGACGGAAGGTTCTCCTGATGCGGAAATACAGATACGTGTACGTGGGGGAGGTTCTATAACTCAAGATAATTCTCCTCTTTATATTGTGGATGGTTTCCCGGTAAATAGTATCGGAGATATCTCTCCTTCGGATATAAAGGATATGCGTGTGTTGAAGGATGCTGCGTCTACTGCTATTTATGGGGCACGTGGAGCTAATGGGGTTATTCTTATTACGACAAAAGAGGGTACGGAAGGGAAAATCACCGTTGATTTTAATGCTTATTGGGGAGCTAAGAAGATCACCAAATATTTGGATATGATGAGCCCTTATGATTATGTAATGTGGCAATATGAGTTAGATCCCAGTTCCAAGACAACTCCGGAGACCGGTTTTAATCGTCTTTATGGAGCTTATCAAGATTTGGATATTTATAAATCTAAGCAGGGAACGAATTGGCAGAAAGAGGTTTTCGGCCGTACGGCATTTCAGCAAAATTATAACTTGAATATTAGCGGAGGTTCTAAAGCTACCAAATTCAGTTTAGGATTGAATCATATTGATGAGAATAGTATAATGATAGGCTCTGGATTTCAGAAGAGCAATATCAATTTTAAGTTAAAAACCGAAATCAATAAGCATTTAAGCTTCGATTTCAATACCCGTTTGAACTATCAGATTGTTGATGGCGCAGGAGTTTCTTCGGGGAGCGGTTCGACTACCCGTTTGCGTAATTCGTTGAAGTATGCGCCGGTAAAGGGGATCAGTTCTTTCGGTGTCGATCAGGAGTATGATGACGATGATGATGTTACATCTTCCAGTTTGCTGTATAATCCGGTAGAGTCTACAAATGATGAATACAAGAAACGAAAAAGATTCTCAAATAACTATCAGGCTGCGGTTAATTGGAAAATTATCAAGCCGTTGACTTTTCGGAGTGAATGGGGATATGAATTTAAGCGCGAACATACCGAGCAAGTTTGGGGGCCTTCGACCTCGACTGCTAAAGGAGAAGCCGGTAAACCATCTGCGACTTTTACAAAGGTAGACGGATCTTCATATCGTATCGCTAATACATTGACTTATGATCAGAGAAATTTTGTGAAGGGTCATAATTTGAATATCGTGTTGGGACAAGAGGTTTATGCTCAGGATTCGGAAGAACTGGTAGCTAACTCAAAGTTCTTTCCTCAATCGATGACAACCAGTGAAATATTGGCTATGATGTCGGCGGGAAAGGCTCAGCCTACGGAAACGACGATTGCTTTGCCGAATCGTCTGTCTTCATTCTTCGGACGGATTAACTATTCTGCATTAGATCGTTATTTGGCTACGATAACTTTCCGTGCCGACGGATCGAGCAAATTTGCAAAGGGTAATCGTTGGGGATTCTTTCCTTCTGCAGCTTTTGCTTGGAGAGTTTCCGGTGAGCCTTTTATGGTTGACTATGACTGGATATCGGATTTGAAAATACGTGTAAGTGTGGGTACTGCCGGAAATAACCGTATCTCGGATGGCCTTTGGAAAAATACTTATAATGGTACGGAGAGTGTGAAGGATTATTATATTAACGGGGAGATCGTTTCTTATTTAGTTCCCGGGAAACAGTTGGCAAATCCGGATCTGAAGTGGGAGACGACATTGACCCGGAATATCGGTGTCGATTATTCGTTTTGGAATTCTCGTGTTTCCGGAGCTCTCGATTTTTATTGGAATACGACACATGATCTGTTGATCGAAGCTCCTATCGCTTCGAGTAGCGGTTATACAACACAATATCAGAATTTCGGACGTACCTCGAATAAAGGGATCGAGTTCAATGTAGATGCCTTGATCGTAAATAAGAAAGATTTTTCTTTGAGTGCATCGTTCAATATCGGCTTTAATAAGAATAGAGTAGAAAAGTTTAAGAACGGAGAATCTAATTATAAAACATATTCTTCTAAGTGGAATGGAAATAGTGCTGCTCCTTTTGATGATTATATTATCCGTGAAGGTGAAGCTGTGGGGCAGATGTACGGGTATATTACCGGAGGTATGTACACTTTTGATGATTTCGATTATATAGGAACGGGGACTTATCCGTATAGATTGAAAGGTGATACTGACGGATCGAAAACAGAAGCGGCTGCTTCTTTGATAGGTGCTAAATATTTTGGTCCTGGATCATTGAAATTGGTAGATAAAGATGGAAATATAGCTACCAGTACGGATGCTAAGACTGTGATCGGAAATGCCAATCCTGATTTGATCGGAGGGTTTAACCTGACAGCTCGTTATAAGGGATTTGACTTGTCGGCATTCTTTAATTTCTCTATTGGTAATGATGTGTATAATGCGAATAAAATAGATAATTCTTGTTATTCCGGATCACGGAAATACAATAATCTTGTAGAAGAGATGAAGAACCGATTTACCTATATCGATCCGGCAACCGGTTATCTGGCATATAATGATCCTGTAAGATTGGCAGAGATCAATAAAAATGCGACGATATGGAGTCCGTATATGACAACTGCCGTTTTACACTCGTGGGCAGTAGAAGACGGATCGTTTTTACGGTTTAATAATCTGACATTGGGTTACACTTTCCCCAAACGTTGGGTTAAGAAACTGGGATTGACTAATCTTCGCATTTACGGAACAGTTTATAATGTTTGCGTGATTACCGGATATAGCGGATTTGATCCGGAAGTAAGTACTCGTAACAGTACGGCCATGACTCCGGGTGTAGATTATTCTGCTTATCCGAAGAGTCGTTCATTCATCGGTGGTGTTAATGTAAGTTTCTGATCGTAGGATGTATAACTCTAAAAATCGATTTAAAATGAAAAAAACAGCATATTTATTATTGTCGGTACTTTGCTTCGGTTTGGTTTCGTGCGAAGATTATTTGGACACGGATTCGGCCTCTTATTTGTCTCCGGATATCGTATACAACTCAATTGCATATACCGATCAGGCAATCTTGGGTATTTATGCTCAATTACCTCAAGATCAGATTTATGGCTCTCGGCTGCAGTTTACCTACGGATCGGGAAGCGATTGTGATACTTATGGAACTTCTAATCCTACGGATACGAAGAATTCCGGTTTGGCAAATTATAACGGGACTTCTGATAATACAGCTATTTCTAAAGAATGGGATGCAATTTATAAGACGATAGAGATGGCGAGTGTCGCTATCGACGGTATCCGAAACAGTGAATTGTTAAAATCCGGAACAGTTGATGAACAAGCTCAAATGAGGGAATATCTTGGGGAGGCTTTGACTTTGCGGGCACTGCTTTATTTTGAAGTGGTTCGGAATTTCGGAGACGTTCCTTTTAAGGATGAGCCGACCAATAGTGATGGGTCGAATATTTATCTGCCGGCAACGGATAGAGATGAAATATATGAACATATTATTGCTGATGCCGAGGAGGCTGCCGGGTATTTGCCTTGGTTGGAATCTTCTGCTAATGTGGAACGTGTGTCAAAGGGTTTTGCTTATGGGTTGGCTGCTCGTATGAGTTTGGCTTGTGCCGGATATTCTATGCGTAATCTTCCGGGCTTCCCTTTGAAAACTCCTGATTTTTCTGTACAGAAGTCTTATTATGAGAGAGCATTGAAAAATTGCAATGCGATTATTAAAGATCCGAATAATCCTCATGGTCTGGAAGACACTTTTGCGAAAGTGTTTGATAACCAGACTCAGCAGAAATATGGAGAGAAGAGTGAAGATTTGTTTGAAGTCGGTCTTGGTCTCGGACTTAGTGGTGAGGTAGGATATACTTCCGGTGTTCGTTTTTATCAAAGTGCGATTTATGGGCGTAATAATTCGGTACAAGTTGTGACCAATGCTTATTATTTGTATAGTTTTGATCGGGATGATATGCGTCGTGATGTAACTATCGCTCCGTATAATTATAATAAATCGGGAACGGAAAAAGAGGAGATGTTTAGTAATCTGTATGAATTTACGTTTGCAAAGTGGGATGTGCGTAATTTGAAAGCTTATATTACACAGAATAAAGAGGCCACGAATAAATTGATGACGGGTATCAATTGGTGTATTATGCGCTATTCGGATGTGTTGTTAATGGCTGCGGAAGCAAATGTATGGCTTGCAGAGAATGGCGGTGATGGAAACCTTGGTGAAGCCCGTGCTTATGTGAAAGAGGTGCGGAGACGTAATTTCTCTGATGCTTTGCAGGCTACGAAAGTAGATGCTTATGTCGATAATGCTTCTGATTTGATGCAGGTGATCAAGGATGAACGTATGTTTGAATTCGGAGGAGAGGCGATTCGTAAATTCGATTTGATACGTTGGGGAGAATTGAGTCAGAAAGTTGCAGAGTATCGTACGACTTTAAAACAAATGTATGCAGGAGAATATGAGATAACTCTGCCGGAACTTGTTTACTTTAAGTATAATTCCGACGGATCTACTATCGATAAATCGTCTGTCGATTATTTTGGTGAAAACGGTGTTCCTGAAGGTGTAGAAGGAAAAGATTGGGATAGCGTGAATTGGTTTAAGAAAAAGGATACGGATATCGCTAAAGCCAGTGATAAGATCGATGCTATTTTGGGCGGATTGGATAAAGTTTATTATTGTCGCCATCTGTTCCCGATCCACGAATCGACTATCAGCTCATCTCAAGGCAAACTGTCTAACAGTTACGGATTTTAATTAACCATTAATACTACGTGAAAATGAAGAATATAAAATATATAATTTTGTCTTCGGTTATCGTACTGGCAACGGGGCTTGTTTCTTGTCTCGATTCGGAGTTCGATGTGGATGAAAGCTATAATCGGTTGTTTTCTCCGGTCTCTTTTGAGACGACGAATGAAACTTCGACGACTGTCGATTTTACATGGAAAAATATTCCGGCAGCCAGCTATTATCTTATAGAGCTGAGTCTTACGGAAGATTTTGCCGAAGTTTATAAAACATACGGAGAGAATCAGGAAATAACAACAAATGCTTATACGGCAACGGGGCTTACTCCGAATACGGATTATTGGGCACGTATCAAGTGTATGTCTACTCAGGGAATACCTGAATCTAAGTATTCTCAGGTGATAACTTTTACTACAAAAAAACTGGTAAACGTGGAATTTTCTACCACGGTAGATGCTACATGGATACGTTTGTCATGGATAGTTCCGGAGGGATCGGTCAATAATGTGACAAAGATTGTTTTAAAAGATGCTGCGGGTGCGATCGTAAAGTCGGTTGAGGATGCTGCGGAGTTAGCTGATAATACTCTTCTTTTTGAAAATCTGACCGCATTGACGACTTATCATTGGGAGGCTTATGACGGGGCGACACTCTTCGATGAAGATGATGTAACAACTTTGCCCGATGTGCTTCCGGGTACCGATATTATAGAAATCGATAACACGACTACTGAGAATATCAATACATTGATAGCGGCAACTACACAAGGGAATATTTTGATCAAAATTGCTGCGGGGACAACTTTGAATGTAGTAACGGAAGATGGCTCTGATACCGGCTTTATCATTCCGGTGGGTAAATCTGTAACGATAAAAGGTATTGTTACTGAAGCGAACCGGACCAATTTGCCGATAATTAAAATGAAAGAATTCAATTTTACTCAAATGCCGTCTCTGACTCTTGAGAATGTTCATATTATCGGTTCTGGGACGCAAGCTTCTTATGTGATAAAAGGTGAGGCAGATCAGACTCAACTCGATAAGATAGAGATCGATAATTGCATTATCGAAAATATGCGTGGAATATTCAGTTTACGCAGTACGTCGCCGTTAGCTCCGGAAGTTACGGTAAATAATACGACAATAAGAGATCTGAAAGATTATGGAGTATTCCAAAGTGAAGCCAGTGCGGGAGGAGGATATAAATCGATTGTCGTAACTAATTCGACGTTCGATGGCATTCAGTATTTATTACGGGCAAAGAATGCTCCTACGGCTTATAATGTTATTTCATTCTCGGATTGTACATTTAATAAGACGGTTTTGGATGGCAAATATTTAGTAGATTTAGCTAATGCCACTCAATCTTTGACTACATTCGAGTTTGTAAATTGTATTTTCGGGTCGGCTTATTCGGGAACTCCTAAAGTGACTAAAGCTCCGACCAAACCGACATTTACGAATTGTTATAAAACAACAGATTTTGCTCCTTCATCGATGGATGGTGTAATCGATTATGAAAAGTCGGCGGCAGATTTGTTTACTGATCCTTCTTCCGGAAATTTCTTGATTAAGGATGCATCCTTTATTGGAAAGGATAGTGCCGGTGATCCTATTTGGAGACCATAATACGCTTTAAATACTTGGATGAGAGAAGGGGTGTCCGGATATTACGGATGCCTCTTTTCGTTTTTATTCTATTCTAAATTTTCCGATAAGGAAATATTATCAGGTTATTTTCGAATTTTTTACTTGTCGGATAACCTGCTATCCTCCTCGTAAAAACGAAAGAAATTCTCAAACCGATCCCCGAGTAAAACTTTGACAAGCTCTTAATTTTCAAAACTTATTTTTATATTAATTTTTTGATGTACCTTTGAGGACACACAAAACAGACGAATATGACAAAAATAGGAACAACCTTATCTGAAGTCGGTAAAAAAGCTCTTCTATGCGGTTCAGGAGAGTTAGGTAAAGAAGTTGCAATCGAATTGCAACGGTACGGAGTAGAAGTCGTAGCTCTGGATAAATATCCTAATGCTCCGGCTATGCAAGTAGCTCATCGTTCATATGTCCTTTCGATGTTGGACGGGGTACGTTTACGGGAAATTATAGAGGTGGAGAAGCCTGATTATATTATTCCGGAAGTAGAAGCGATCGCTACTTCTACTTTGGTGGAACTTGAAAAAGAAGGGTTTCATGTTACTCCTACGGCGAATGCCGCTTATCTGACGATGAATCGGGAGGGGATTCGCCGATTGGCAGCCGAGACTTTAGGTATAAAGACTTCGACATATAAATTTGCTTCGACTCGGGAAGAGTTTAATGAGGCGGTTAAAACAATCGGAGTCCCGTGTGTGGTGAAGCCTATTATGAGTTCTTCAGGACACGGACAGAGCCTTGTGCGTTCGATGGCAGATATGGATAAAGCGTGGCAGTATGCACAGGAAGGCGGCCGGGCAGGAGCTGGTCGTGTAATTGTCGAGGGATTTGTGGATTTCGATTACGAGATTACGTTATTGACCGTGCGGCATATAGGAGGGACGACTTTTCTTAAACCGATCGGACATCATCAGGTCGACGGTGATTATCGGGAGTCTTGGCAACCGCAAGCTATGAGTGCAGAAGCGTTGAAACGGGCAGAAGAGATTGCCGGGAAAATAACGAACGCATTAGGCGGCTGGGGAATTTTCGGTGTGGAATTGTTTGTGAAAGGGGATGATGTGATTTTCAGTGAAGTTTCTCCGCGCCCTCATGATACGGGTATGGTAACAATGATTTCTCAAGATTTGTCGGAGTTTGCTTTACACGCCCGTGCTGTTTTGGGCTTACCTGTTCCGGGAGTACGTTTTTATCGTCCTTCGGCTTCGAAAGCTATTGTTGTAGAAGGAGATACGGATAAGGTAGAATTTGATAATCTGGAAGAAGTGTTGTCCGAACCGGATGTTCAATTGCGTATTTTCGGTAAAGCGGAAGTGAAAGGACACCGTCGGTTGGGCGTGATTCTTGCCAGTGCCGATACAGTGGAGGAGGCGCTGGCTAAAGCGGAACGGGCTTATAAGAAACTAAAAATAAATGTTCTTCCCAGATAATGAATTATCTGGCACATATTTATCTTTCGGGCAGTTCTCCGCAAATTAGAGTAGGCGGCTTTATCGCAGATGCTGTTAAAGGAGGTATTCCGGAACATTATCCGTATAAGTTGAGATCAGGAATTCGTTTGCATCGTTTGATAGATAATTATACCGACCATCATCCGCTTGTACGGGAGATGGTCGCTCTTTTAAACCGGGAGTTCGGACGCTATGGAGGTATTCTTCCCGATCTTTTTTTCGATCATTATTTAGCAAGAGATTTTGAAAATTATTCCTCAGTTTCCTTGTCCTCTTTTTCCCGAAAATTTTATTTTGATTTAGTTTTGAATTATTCTTATTTGCCTGTTCGTATCCGTCGTTTTATGTGGCATTTTATATTTACTAATCGATTGTGCTGTTATCGTACCGTAGAAGGATTGATGGAGTCTGTCGGAATTATGGTAGAGTATCGGGGTGTGCCTTTCGATATAAATAAATTGCAACGATATTTTGTCGATAACTATGATTATTTTCAAGATTGTTTTTATTCTTTCTTTCCGGATGTGATGAATTATGCGGAGAATATGAAACAGGAAGAGAATAGCCGGTGAAAATTTAGATCGCTTTTTTTAAGTGTTAAAATAGATTTCGCCCTTTCCCGATTACAAGCAGAAAGGGCGAAATCTATTACTATATAATGTAGATACTCTCTTATGGTTTTACGGTTTTGTGGGTCTCTACGATTTGAGTCGGTTTTTGTGTCTTGTTTCGAATATCGGTAGCTTCTACGACAGAACGAGCTAAATCGGCAAAAGCCATACCGGTAATCGATTGGGGATCAAGAGCTACGGGTTTACCGTTATCTCCGCCTTCACAGATACTTTGTACGATCGGTATTTGTCCCAGTAGTGCGATATTTAGTTCTTCGGACAAACGCTTTCCTCCTTCTTTCCCGAAAAGATAATATTTGTTTTCCGGGAGTTCTGCCGGAGTAAACCATGCCATGTTTTCGACAAGTCCGAGTACTGGGACATTAACTTTCTCGTTTGTAAACATATCGATTCCTTTACGGGCATCGGCAAGTGCAACTTCTTGTGGTGTTGTTACTACGATTGCTCCGGTAATGGCAAGGGTTTGTACAATAGTCAGATGTATGTCGCTTGTACCAGGGGGTAAATCGAGAATAAAATAATCGAGTTCTCCCCAGTCGGCATCTGCAATTAATTGTTTGAGAGCATTACTTGCCATTCCGCCTCGCCATACGATTGCGCTATCCTTATCTACAAAAAAACCGATAGATAGTATTTTTATGCCGTATTTTTCAACCGGAAGAATCAAATCTCTACCACCTATTTGTTCTACGTATGGGCGTGCATCTTCTACATCGAACATTTTGGGAACGGAAGGGCCGAATATATCGGCATCCAATAATCCGACTTTGTAGCCTTGTTGTGCTAAAGCTACGGCAAGGTTAGCAGCTACGGTCGATTTCCCTACACCTCCTTTACCTGATGATACGGCAATGACGTTCTTGACTTGTGGCAATAGCTTCCCCGGTTCGGGACGTTGGGCTTGTCGGGACTTGATGTTGATGTTTCCTTTTATATCGACATCTTCCCCGACATATGTGAGGATTGCTGTTTCTGCAGCTTTTACAACTGATTTTATGAATGGATCATTCGGTTTTTCGAAAATAAGAGAAAAGCTCACTTTATTTCCGTCGATGCGGATATCGTCTTCTACCATACCGGCAGATACAAGGTCTTTTCCGTTTCCCGGATAGCGCACTTTACTTAGTGCGTCTGTAATAAGTTTAGGATATAATGCCATAATAATTTGTATTTATATTCCGCTTGAATTTGCACTTCGTTTACTGCGATTAAAACTCCGGTAACTATCGAATTCTATTTCGACTTGGGGTTCGATGAGAACGGGTCTCGGTTCGCAGATAAATTGTATATATTTGATTGATAAACCTCTTTCGAGCCATTGTTGTTCGTAGAAGGTTTTTATTTCGAGTATCTCGTCGGTTATACTTGAATTGTAGAGGTCATCGGTCTGTATATTGACCGGATAATGATTTGCCTTGATCATTTCACAAGTATAAGTGTACATGAAATTGCTGTCGCTTTTCAGGTGAATGATTCCGTCGGGTTTAAGTATTTGCCGGTATAGATCCATAAAACGGGTTGAAGTGAGTCTTTTCCGGACTTTTTTCATTTGGGGATCGGGAAATGTAATCCAGATCTCTGAAATTTCGTTTTCTGCGAAAAATTCTGTAATGAGCTCGATATTTGTCCGGAGAAATGCAACGTTTGCGATACCGTTTTCCAAGGCGTCTTTAGCTCCTGTCCACATACGTGCCCCTTTTATATCGACTCCGATAAAATTTTTTTCAGGATACTTTCGGGCTAATCCTACGGCGTATTCTCCTTTTCCGCATCCCAATTCGAGAACGATAGGATTATTATTTTTGAAAAAATCGGAATTCCATTTTCCTTTCATTTCGAATCCTTTTTCTCGTAATGTGGAGAAAGGGAATTGGAATACGTGGGAGAAAGAATTCATATCATCAAATTTTTGTAGTTTGTTTTTGCCCATAAACCTGTTCTTGATAAATATTAAAAACTTAGCGAAGATACAGATTTTTTGATAAATTATTAGAACGTTGAGTCTTGAAGTATGAATGAATAATCGTAATATACGATATCTACTGAAAAGAGATTGAGGAGGCATCAACTTAATTTCAGTAGATATCGAGATATCTTTATTTTGCAGAGATTATGAATTTGTATTGATATTTACCCGGTTTTATCTGATATTTTTGCAGTACGGGTAGTCCCCACGAGCAATCTCCGCCTACACCCATTTGGTTGCAATCGATATCGACGATGATATTGTTATGCATTTTCAGTTCAAAATCATGAGTGGTTTGTTCAAGAGTGCTTATGGTATATGGCCATGCACTTGCACAGAACGGCTCTCCTACTGCTGAGAATTGTAGTTGATGAGTTCCTTGACTGAATCGTAACCAACGTATGCCTCCTCTGTTCGAATTTTCTTGGGGGCGTACGTACGGAGTGATCCATTGGTTCAAAGTCGTTTGGTATATACCTATTGCAGCTCCGGATTCTCGGTCTATGTAATTTTCGTGCGGTCCTCGTCCATACCAATCTATATTCTGGAGTTCTTTTTCTATTTCGAATTGTAATCCGATACGGGGAATGTTAGGGAGGTTTAAGGGTATAGAAATATTGTACTCTATTTCAATAGTACCGTTAGCGAAAACCGTATGTTCTATGATAGCGGTTGCTTTAGAATCGGTGAATGCATATTCTCCTTTGATGACGGTTTTATCTTTATCTGATGATGTGATATGAAATTGCTGTACTGTGTAGTGCAAACCTGCGTCTTGCCAGATTTTCATTTTTTCTCCTACTTTCCAACCTCTGTCATTATCGGTCAATGCTCTGCGGAAGTTGAATCGTACGGGAGCTTTGATAAGTTCTTTGTTATTGATCGAATAAGAGGATAACATTCCGTTTTTACGATTGAATTTTACTTCGAAAAAGTCTCCTTTGATCGCATATAGAGTGTCGGACTCGTATAATATTGCCGGATTTGAGGCTTTTGGCATAGCTAATGTGATACTGGGCTTTATATCGTTTAGCTTGAATTGTTCCCATGCTACCGTAAAGCCTTCTTTTGCCCAGATTTCTGGCTCTCTTAGTTGTATGGATATTTTTAGAAAGCTTTCTTTTTTAAGGTCATATCGTATGTGGTCGGGTAATGTTATTTTTCGAGAGGAGCATGGGGAGACGGAGATTTCCGGCAATATGCCTTCTGATGTTATTTTCCCGTTTTCTTGTATCTGGTATTTGAAGTCGTATTTATTGAGATCAGTTGTTAACAATCGATTTGTCACATCGATCGTGAGCGGTTGGCTATCTATCAATCTAAATGCGACAGGCTGATAAACTTTCTGCATTTCATAGTAGTGGGGGTGCGGAATGCGATCGGCACTTATCAATCCATCGATACAGCCGTTTTTGTCATTCGGAAAATCTCCGAAATCTCCTCCATATAAATATCCGGCTGAGGGATTGCTCGGGTCTTTCCATAGTGCTTGATCTACCCAATCCCAAATAAATCCGCCGATGAGCATATCGTGCTTGTAGATCAGTTCCCAATAGTCGATTAAATCTCCGAGACTATTTCCTTGGGCATGAGCATATTCACTTAGCAGGAACGGTTTTCCCGACGGATATTTTCCGTGTTGTTCTATGCTGGTCGATTCTCCTCGTTCTCCTTTTCTTACGGCTTTTCCTTTCAGATGTTGCCGTAGCCAGTCTGCTGTGGGATAGGTTTGGCTGTCTATGTCTGCTACTCTGTTCATATCGGCATATTGGATTAATCGGAGTTCAGGATCATATCGGTGAGTTATTTTCCGCATTTCTACAAAGGCATTTCCATATCCGGCTTCGTTTCCCAAAGACCACATTGTAACGCAAGGATATTGTCGGTCACGTATGACCATTCGTCGCATTCTGTCGATACAAGCTTTGCTCCATTCGGGAAGGTCGGCAGGAAGAACTTTTCTCAGGTAGCTTAATCCGTGGGATTCGATATTCGGTTCGTCCATTATCATAATTCCGTATTGATTGCACAGTTCATACCATCTGGGGTCATTCGGGTAATGGGCATTACGTATGAAGTTGACATTTCCTTGTTTCATGAGCTCGAGATCTTTGATCATTTCTTCTTTTGAAATTACCCACCCTTGATCTGGTGAAAATTCATGTCGGTTTACTCCTCTGATTTTAAATTTTTTTCCGTTCAAGAGTATTTTATTCCCGTCTACTTCTATTTTACGAAAAGCAACGGGAAGTTTATAGGCCTCGATTGTTTTTCCTTTTTTGCTCAACTCAACGAGAACTTTATATTGTATAGGAGATTCATCGTACCATAGTTGTACGGTGTCTAATTCTATGGCAGGCAATTTGCTCTCTTTCCCGAATCCGGGAGCGAAATCTTTGATCTTAAAATTTTTATTGACCAGTTTCTTTCCTAATGGAGAAAATACCGATATATTTATTTTGTAGTCACTGTCTCTTTTTTCGGTAAAATTGGCAGGAGTGTAATGTAGGTTTATTTTGCCTTTGTGTGAAGATAAATCTAATTCGGGTTGGGCGTATATATCCCATAAAGATATTTTGGGCACGGCACGAATGAACACATCTCTGAAAATGCCGCTTAATCTCCAGAAGTCTTGGTCTTCGAGATATGAACCGTCACAATATTTATAGACTTCGATGGCTAAAAGGTTTTCTCCTTTTTTGAGGTATTTATTGATTGAGAATTCTGCCGGAAGCCGAGGATCTTGGGTGTAACCGACTTTTTCTCCGTTGATCCATATAAATGCTGCAGGTCCTGCTCCGGCTAAATGAAGGATAATCTCTTTATCGTTTCCCCACTCCTCTGGTAGCAGAAATGTCCGGCAGAATGATCCTACAGGGTTTCGCTGTTTAAAAGTCGTATATTTGTGATTAGGCTCATCCATAATAAAAGGCGGATTTACTTTGAATGGATAAGTAGAGTTGACATATAAAGGTGTTCCGTAGCCTTGCCGTTCTATTATAGAGGGGACTTCGATTTTTTTCCAGTCATTGCGGTTGAACTCTGGTTTATAAAAGTTTACGGGTCTTGATTGAGGATCGGGAGACCAGAAAAAATCCCATTTGCCATTTAAAGATTTGACCCATACAGAATGTTCGTAATTTGTGTTTTGGGCTTCTTGTGCCGAGGGAGCTGGCCAGATTGCTGTTCGCGGTGGTAATTTGTTGATTCCTATTATGTTTGCATCTTGAATTTCTGGTGGAGTTTGTGCAAAACAGGGAAGCGTTGCTGATAACAGCAAAACGGTTTTAAAAAAGTGTTTCATGTTGTGTGTGTATTGGTTATGTTTTCAAATGTAGAAATTTATTCTGAATATTACAATGTGAAAAAAGTGCGAAGGATGGCAGATTTCTTAAAAAAGAAATGGTTGCCTCCCGGCAACCAATCTTTGTTATTAACCTTAAATCTAAATACCATGAAAAACTGATACAAATATAAGCTATAAAAGTTTTTTCCACCAAATTAATCCTTAATTTTCTGCTTTGTTTTAAATTTAATTAGTTAAAACTCGATATTTTATTAACAATTGTAATTTATTACATACGGCTATCGAAACGAATGATGTTCTCGACAATGAATAAATCCCGAATTTCTGATTTGTGAATTTCTATGTCATCGTATTCGGGATTGGCACTTCTGAGGATTACCATATCTCGATCGGTGTGTTTCCGTATATATTTGACCATGCGATAGTCGTCTAGTAATACTACGTAAATTTGTCCCCAAAATATAAGGTTAGGATTTTTGACTTCTCTGATGGCTACCATATCTCCGTTGCAAATGACCGGTTGCATACTGTCTCCACTTACCCGGACGATACTATTTTCGTTATTTATGAACGGAACGTCTATCGACCCGATGAGGTTTTCTGTCGAGAATATGAGACTCCTTCCTATGGGGCCGGCAGTAACATCTATATCATATACTTTAGCTCCTCTTTGCCCATTGGTGTGTATGACATTTGTCGGTAAAGATATTGTTTGGCGGTGTGCAGCCATATAGTATTTTTCTCCTTCACCGGAATTGAGCCACTCTTTGGATATACCCAAACTGACAACAATTTTATTTAATAGGGAATCGCTAATGGGAAGTTTTCCATTTATATGTTTTGAAAAATTGGAGCGGTCTATTTTAATGCGGTCGGCAAATTCGTTTTGAGAAATATTCATTTCTTTGATTAATTCTCGAATGCGGGATATAAGTTCTTCTTGAGGCATAATAATTTTTTTAAGGGTATGATTTTATAATTATAGCATAAATGTATGGTTTTATAACTATAATTTTGTGGTGTCAAAGATAATGATAAGGATTATATATCACTATATGATTCTTGCTTTTATATGGTTTGTAAATGGTTAATTAACAATTAATAACGTGCTTATATCCTTTTCGGTCTTTTGTGTAATTTAGAGGTAATGGGTATGAAATTGGGGTAAAATAATGAGAAGATATGGGCGCAATAGAAAAAGGAGGTGTTGTAATTATGAGAATAGATGCCGTACAATTAGCATTGTTATGTGCGAGCCATTTTATTATTTTTTTTTCTTATGATGATGTGTGTGGAGTACGGTATCGATCTGATTATGATGTAGAGTTTGAGGGCAAGAATTTGTCTTTATGGTGTGAAGTAAAGTTTGATAAAATGAAGAGGAAACTTGTTCAATTCCGTTTTGATGCTGATTTGAGATATGAAGACGGAGAGGTTGAGATTATTGGATCAGTCCGGGATGCTGCTCGAAAAGCAATTTGTTTTATTAATGAATATCTTACTGGATAATTTGGTTATAAAAAAGGGCATCAAATTTGATGCCCTTTTTTATTGTATATCGTGAAATACTTATTTTACAGTATCCATGTGTGCAATTAAATCCAGAACTTTGTTTGAGTAACCGATTTCGTTGTCATACCAAGAAACGATTTTTACGAAAGTCGGGGTTAATTGAATACCTGCATTCTTATCGAAAATAGAAGTGCGAGGATCTCCTAAGAAGTCAGAAGAAACAACTGCGTCTTCAGTATATCCGAGTATACCTTTCAATTCGCCTTCAGAAGCTGCTTTCATTGCTGCGCAAATTTCTTCGTAAGTAGCCGGTTTTGCCAAATTTACAGTTAAGTCTACAACAGAAACATCCAAAGTCGGGACACGCATAGACATACCGGTCAATTTACCATTCAACGAAGGGATAACTTTACCTACGGCTTTTGCTGCACCTGTAGAAGAAGGAATAATGTTACCAGAAGCTGCACGACCACCTCTCCAGTCTTTCATAGAAGGACCGTCAACTGTTTTTTGAGTTGCAGTAGTTGAGTGAACAGTAGTCATCAAACCGTCAAGGATTCCGAATTTGTCGTTAAGAACTTTAGCGATAGGAGCTAAACAGTTTGTTGTACAAGATGCGTTAGATACGATCGGTTGTCCTGCATAAGTGTTGTGGTTAACACCACAAACGAACATAGGAGTATCGTCTTTAGAAGGAGCAGACATAACCACACGTTTAGCACCGGCTTTGATATGAGCTTCAGCTTTTTCTTTAGTCAAGAAAAGTCCTGTTGATTCAACTACGTATTCTGCGCCGATAGCATCCCATTTTAAATCTTCGGGATTTCTTTCTGCTGTTACGCGGATAGCTTTTCCGTTTACGATTAATTGGCTTTTTTCAACGTCTGCTTCGATAGTACCGTCGAATTGACCGTGCATTGTATCATATTTTAGCATATATGCTAAATAATCTACTGGGCAAAGGTCGTTGATACCTACAATTTCAATGTCATTTCTTTTTTGAGCTGCACGGAAAACGAAACGTCCGATACGTCCAAAACCGTTAATACCTACTTTAATCATTGTAATAAAACTTTTAAGGGTTTATTATAAAATACAAATTTATTCTCTGTACGTGTCTTGTTTAGAAAACAAAGCACTTCATTTTTATTTGCGTTGCAAAGGTAAGCATTTTATTTATAAACAACGCATTTTCTGCTTAAAAATAAAGAAAAAATTCTTTATTAAAATTTTCAGATTAAAGCTTTTAGCTTATATCCTTCTATTTTGCTTTCTCCGGATTACAAAATGATCTTTTTGACTTGAAGTGTTAACTGGTTGTCTTGTTTTGCGTAATAATAGTTAAAAATTAGCATTTTGCTTTTGATGAATTTGGAGAATAAGAAATCTTCGGGTATATTTGTATCAGTTTTTTCATGGTATTAGATTTAAGGTATTAAAGAATTGGTTGTCGGGAGACAACCCTTCTTTTTAAAAATGTAAGCGAAGACTATTTTATATAAAACAATAAGCGCGTTGAGTGGTAATTATTCCTCAACGCGTTTTCTTTTGTCAGAGATATTCGGGGTTTTATTTGGATTGCAATAGGAGCGATTTCCAAGAATTTTCAGTTTTGTAGAGTGATAGAATGGCTGATTTTCTGTGATCTGTAAAGATAAAAAACCGATCGATATAGGATTCAAAAGTCCTATATCGATCGGTTTTAGACAAATTCTTAATATTGTTCTTTTTCGTTGGGGAAATCCCGTGTTTTCACATCATTAATATATGCTTGTACGGCTTCGGTTATTACTGTGTGTAGATCGGCATATCTGCGCAGAAATCTCGGCGAAAAGCCTTTGTTGATTCCCAACATATCGTGCATTACCAAGACTTGTCCGTCTGTGCCATTTCCTGCTCCGATACCGATTGTAGGAATACTTAGCTCGGTAGAGACACGTTCAGCCAATTTTGCGGGAATTTTTTCGAGGACGATAGAGAAGCATCCGATCTCTTCAAGTAGATGTGCATCTTTGATCAGTTTTTGGGCTTCTGCCTCTTCTTTGGCTCGGACGGTGTAAGTGCCGAATTTGTTAATGGATTGGGGAGTTAATCCTAAATGTCCCATAACGGGTATTCCTGCGCTTAATATTCTCTCGATAGATTCTCTTATTTCTTCTCCTCCTTCCATCTTTACACAATCAGCTCCGGTTTCTTTCATGATCCGAATTGCAGATGCGACTGCTTCTTTGGAATTACCTTGATAAGATCCGAAAGGCATATCTACGACAACGAGTGCCCGCTTGACTGCTTTTACTACAGAAACTCCGTGATATATCATCTGATCTAATGTCATCGGTAAGGTGGTTATATTTCCTGCCATAACATTAGATGCGGAGTCTCCTACTAATATAACATCCATGCCGGCTTGGTCTATAAGGCTGGCCATAGAATAATCGTATGCTGTAAGCATAGATACTTTTTCTCCCCGTTGTTTCATTTCAGCTAAGCGACGGGTGGTTACTTTTCGTAAATCTTCAGTATAAGTTGACATGCTGTTCTTTTAATTATTATTTGGCGACAAAGGTAAATCTTATTTTCGGGATTATGAGATCTGATGATAAAGAAATATCCGGTATTCAAATTTTGAATACCGGATATTTCTAAAATTTATTACTTTTATTTATAAGAATAATATTCTATATCACGTTGTATCATCTCTTTTACTTTCCCGTCATTATATTGAGTTCGGGTTGTCCAGTTGCCTTGTGTGTCGTAGGTATATTCATACGTTATCTCGCTTGATTTTCCATTTGTATTTATACTGTCTTTGGATAAATCTCCCTTATCATTATATGTGTAGGTATGTACTGTTTTGAACCTTCCATTGATATTTGTTTCATTTTGTTTTTTGTTGTTGCTAAAAGTTGCCGTTGTAGTATTCTTGGGCAGATTAGCTTTAAAAATTTTAGTTGAAACAAGGCTGTCGTTTGCGTTATAGGTATATTGTGTTTTTATGCCACCTTTAACTCCTGTTACGAAATCGGTACGCTCTATTAATCGGTTATTTGCATCATATTTGAAAGTACTTTGTGTCGTTTCCCGCTTTTTAGTATTGACGAAAGTGATTTTTTGTAATAATGAGCCTTTATAAATATATTTTTCATTTCCTTTTGCCGTTACAACAGAGCTTAATGTGTTGTCAGGGTGGTAATAATACTGTTTCCCTTGTGTGCTCGACCCGGAAGTTTGTTCGTGAAGTGTTAGCTGCCCCAATTCGTTGTATGTATTTCTTATATTGCTTGTAGCGGTTTTTCCGTTTGTGTTTTTTGTTTCTACTTTTTCGAAAGTCGTTTTTACATAGCCTTTCAATCCTTCAGCTTCTGTATGAAATTGGGACTTGTTTATCAAGGCCATTTTTTCATTCAACTTTTCTATATATGGAGAATTCGGGTGATCTGCTATAAATTTGTTGTAAGCATATAAGCTCATTCCGTTTATGAAATGGTTATAGTCGATATCTTCAATAATCTTGGTGATTTCATCTTTTTGGGGATGAGTCGGATATCTTTGTAAAAGATTTACGTATGCTTCTTTAGTGTTTTGCTCTGTTGCATATTTGTATGCAAGTTGGTAAATCCGGTTTTGTGCTTCGGGGACAAGTTCCGATTGTGGGTATTGTTGTATAAACGCACTGTAAGCCTCTATTGTATTGTCTAATTTTGAGAATATTATTTTATCGGCGAGACGGGTAATCTCGGGAACTCTCTCAGATTCGGGATAATGGGTTAGAAAATATTTATAGCTATCTATATCTGCTTTTTCTATTGCGTTATTATATGCGATATCCTCTTGTAGCTGTTTGGCTTCTTGAAGATAAAAACATTCGTTGCAGGCTTCGATTGCCCGTGCAAAGGCAGCTTCTGTATTGTCTTTCTTTGCATCGTTGAGAATATTTTCTTCGATCTGTTTTTTAATTATAGCAAAAGATGTTTTGTGTTTGGTCAAAAATTTTTTGACATCTTTATCTTGTTGATGTGTAATTGTGGTGTTGAGTAAAGCATAAGCTCGATATGGATCATAACCTTTATATTCAGGTGTATTGAACAAAACGCAGTCGCAAATATCTACTAAAATCAGGTCGCTTTTACTGTCTGTCGTATATACTTTATTTCGTTTTTCTACTGCTTTGGAGATTTTTTTTTCTTGAAGCAACTCGAATATTTTGTTCGCTTTTTGAGCATGAACCGTAAATGATGTTAGTAAGCATGTCGATATAAATAGACAAGAAAAAATTTTACTGTATGGTCGAAAAGTGATGAGCTGTTTCATAATCTTCAATTGTTATAATACGCATTAAATCAAGATTCCTTAATTTTTGTACTTTTTGGTAATTGCAAATATACTATTCTTGTATCATAAGTTGCAAATATCTCGCTCTTTTTTTGAGTTTTATGCTGTATATATAAGTTTTATAGTTCTTGTTGGACGGGACTCTTTTTATTTTGAAATTCGTATATTCCGGTTAAGATTAGTTTTAGTAATTCGCTACTTTGTTCGAAAAAAGCTTTGGCTAAAGTTACATTTATGGCAGAAGCCTGAGATAACATTTGTATAATATGGATAGCTTTGTGTAGTTCTTCTATCGCTGTATTGAGTCTTTTAGGGGTGTTTACGCTGGCATAATCCATACAAATTGCATCGATAAGTCCTCCTGTAGTTATGATGCTATTTGTAAATTGTTGCATGAATATTACTGTAAAAGAAGGGGTATTTGTGTTTTTGATTAAATCTGTCGCTATCTGAGTAACAGATTGACTTTGAAGCATTAATTCTTTGCGATTCATAATTCTGTTTTTTTTTGGTATGGTATATGTACTTTTATTTATAAAATTAAAGAACAAACAGTGTGCAGAATCTTGACATATTTTGTAATTATTCGATTAATATCTTAATTATTAATTGTTTATTGGATTGATGTGAAGGATTTGTTTTTTCTTGTTTTGAAAATGACCTTTTCAAAATGGAAAAGAGATTTTGCTAAAATGGAAAATATTCATAAAGGAATAATTTAAATATGGTACTTGAAAAAGAAGATTGTCGCGTTAGTACAAAATTAATGGCGGTAGAGCCGGATGTTTTTATCCTCAAAGTTAAGTCTGATTATAGTTTGCCATTGTATCAGTTTTCTACTCGTGTATTTCAGGTCTTGGAACAATTTAATGTTGCTGTTGTGCGAACTATTAGTTCTGGAGTTTGCTATACGTTGATTATAAATAAATTATGTCAAAAAGAAGATTTGTGTAATGCGTTGAGTAAGTTTGCAAAGGTCGATTTGTTTACGGGGTGTGCGGCGATTTTTATGAAATGGAAAGATCGTTTGCTCGCTAATGAGTTTGCTATTCAATTAAACTATCATATACCTGTGATGTTGATTTCTTATGATATTGAACTTTGCTCATTTTGTATTTGTGTTGATCGTAAAAATATAAATTTTGTTCAAAAAATTATTCCTTGTTTAAAAGGAGATGTGTGACCGTGCAGATGTTTTCTCGAATTTTGTCGTTATATTTGTCTCTCTAAAGGCTATGTTGTAGGAATAGTCGCCGGTTATATTGTGACGATGGATTTGTGTAGATGATTTTATTTTTGGAATGGAAATTTGAAAAAAAGAATAGCTATTTACAGATAAAGATTTCCCCGATTGTAAATAAAATTCGATATGCTATCTTTATCTATAGATTATATGGCAAATAGTGCTATTATGGAACAACAATTACAATTGAATGAGCATAATAAACAAGAATATCCGCCAATGCATACGGTGGAACATATTTTGAATAGGACTATGATGAATTTGTTTGGGTGCGGAAGAGCTGTTAGTGCACATATTGAAAAGAAAAAATCAAAGTGTGATTATCTTTTAGCCGAAGCACCTACAAAAGAACAGATACAGAAAGTAGAGCAATGTGTAAATGATATTATAAAGCAAAATTTACCTGTGACTTTTGATTATATTTCTAAAGAAGACGCTTGCGATAAATTTGATATGAAGCGTTTGCCGGATCATGTCAGTGAAACGGTACGTATTGTGCGTATTGGAGATTATGATGATTGTCTTTGTGTTGGTTTGCATGTAAAAAATACTTCAGAAATAGGACAGTTTGTGATTGTCAGTCATGATTATGCAGACGGGCGTTTGCGTATTCGTTTTAAATTGGTGCAATAAAACTGTCTATAGAAAAGTAATCGGAGGAATTTTTTTATGTAACCGTTGGGTATATGAGATTTTGCGGAAAAGAGGTAACGCTGAGCCCGAGTAAGCATAAAGAAAGCTCAACATCCCACATCACGTAGCTTTTTATTCAAAAAAGTTTTTGTGTATAATAGAGTTATTTGCAGGCAGTTATAGAAATATTTATTGTAGGTATATAAAAAAAGGGCTAAAAAAATTTGGAGGTAAGAGTGAAAGTTCTTACTTTTGCACACGCTTTTCGGGAGAGAGGGGCAGCAATGGAAAAAAGAGGGATTTTTTTTGGAGAATAAGAATGAAACCCTTAGATTTGCAGTCCGTTTTCGAATGAAAAAAGCAAGCGATCCTTGAAGAAATTACAATAGACAAAAAAAGTAGTACGAGACGAGTAAAAGTCTCCGTCACGAGCCAGCAGGTTGTGGAAAAAAGTAAAAGAAATCATACAACGAAGAGTTTGATCCTGGCTCAGGATGAACGCTAGCGACAGGCCTAACACATGCAAGTCGAGGGGCA
>CDYK01014974.1_pt1 | contig 90962 bp, 70 predicted proteins | sample 554841 | NCBI WGS metagenome assembly CDYK01 (sample SAMEA3182102, study PRJEB8094) | gut metagenome | biome: human; feature: gut; material: Stool; isolation source: human stools | place: Canada | collected 2013-02-18
CATCGAAGTCGCTCCAGCGAAGGGCGCATACCTCGGCTCGTCTCATGCCGGTCGTGAGGATTATCTCTATTGCGACTGCCATAGCGGCGGGTTGTGCGCGGCGGGCGAGGTCGAGCATGCGGCTTCTGTTCTCACGCGAGAGGGCGTTGATCTTTGGCTTTACGCGCTTCGGAGGTTTGCAGAAGTTGCACGGGTTCTTGGTCAGAAGGTCTTGGGCTAGAGCGTAGTTCAGGGCTTGCTTCAGGAGCATGAAGCACTTTGAGATGCTCTTGGGCGAGTACCCGTCCTCAGACATCTTGGCCATCCAGGCATTGACTGCCGGTATGTTGAGGTCTCGCAGCTCTATAGCACCGATATACTTGCACATCATCTTCGCTTCGCTCCGATAGCCGCGTATTGTGGATGCCTCGATGGTTTTCGACTGCACCTTGTAATCCAGGAACAGGTTAATGAACTGACGAGTGGTCATGTCCGTAGACGCCGAGAAGCCCTTTAGCTCCAACTCCACTATCAGATCGCATCTTGCCTGCTCGGCCTGCTTCCTCGTCTTTCCCTCGACCGTGTGATAGGTGGGAACCTCGTCTCCCGTGAGAGGGTCGATATGGGTCAGCGTGACCTCCCATTTGTCCGTATTTCTGCGCCGTCTCAGGCTTTTCGGCTTGTACTGCATGTCATGTCCTTTCCCTGCGTTATCCACATTTCTGGGCGGAAAAATGTGACCACCAAATGACCACCTTAGTGACCACCAAATGACCACCAAATCGCGTCAAAAAAGCTGGAAAACATGACATTGCGTGAATATGCATGAGAAAGTAAAACAGTCTCTGGCCAGCGGATTCAGTTGGATGTGGTGACTGGGACTAAGCCAGCAAATCGGGTTTGAATCGCTCATAACCCGGAGGTCGTTGGTTCAAATCCAGCCCCCGCGACCAAAATCAAAGCCGGCCCATCAGGTCGGCTTTTATTTTGTTGTGGGGCTGATGCAGAACCAACGCTGGTTCATTCTCCCAGCATCTTTTATTTCGAGAACACCAAAACCTGAAAAACCTAAGCAAATCGACTTGTGATTGTGCGCCTTTTCGGCACTTACGCAAACATCTGGCAGTCAGTAACAAAGAGTTCACTTATCAAATATTGTCATACAAATAATTTAATATATAACTATTTATATTTATAATTTTTTATAATAATATTAAATGTATTACAAAATGAGACATGCGCCGAAAGGGCTAGTATGGGCTACACCGAACTCATTAAAGCCAATGCACGTCCAACAGATATTCAGCAGTATCTGGCGGACGGCGAACCAACAGCGATATCAATACGACTACCTAAAAACCTTCGTGATGCGGCTAAAGAAGCAGGAGCTATGCGAGGTATGGGATTCAGTACGTTCGTAAGAATGTGCCTAATCGAAGAACTCAAGAAGGGACTGTAGACGTGGCGAAAGCAACAAAGAAAAAGGAACTGACTCTCGAAGACGCTCTTTGGAAGTGCCGCGTTGCCCTGCGTGGTGTCGGAAGCATGGAGAAGACCCGCGATGCCGTTATCAGTCTCGTTTTCCTGAAGTTTGCTGGCGACAAATTCGAGAAGAGACGCGAGCAGATAAAACAGGAGTATGGCGATATCGAAGCATTTATTGAGAAGCCTTCTTTCTACAATGCTGAGAATGTCTTCTATCTCGATGAAGAGTCTCGTTGGTCTTATTTGGTCAAAAATGCCAGCGCGAATGACATAGCAGTCAAGATCGATAACGCCATGGCCAAAGCCGAAGAGCGGAATCCAACACTTAAAGGCGCTTTGCCGCTTAATCATTTCTCGACGCTCGGCGCCGACCTAAGATCCGTAAAGGATCTCATCGATTCTATCAATCTGATTAGCGAAGAGCGCTTTCACGAAGAAGACCTAATCGGTCGCGTATACGAGTACTTCTTACAAGCATTTGCTGTCTCTGCCTCCAAGGAGGACGGAGAGTTCTATACGCCAGCCAATGTCGTTCAGCTCATCGCTGAGCTTATTGAGCCCTATGAGGGTGTGGTTTACGACCCTTGTTGCGGCTCAGGCGGCATGTTCGTGCAGTCCCACAAGTTCGTAGAGAAGCATCAGGGCAATACGACGGCGATTTCTGTGGTTGGCCAAGAGAGCAACTCTGATACATGGCGGCTTTGCAAGATGAACCTTGCGATTCGCGGCATCTCAAATAACCTTGGCGCAAAGGCAGCCTCCTCATTCACGGAAGATCAGCATAAAGACAAGAAGGTCGATTTCATCATGGCTAATCCACCCTTCAATTTGAAGGATTGGCGTGATGACAATGAGCTGCTGCAAGATCCGAGATGGCGCGGGTACGAAGTTCCGCCTGTAGCAAATGCCAACTACGCTTGGATTTTACATATGCTCTCGAAGCTAGATGTCGATCATGGCGTTGCCGGGTTTCTTCTAGCAAATGGTGCATTGAATGCCGATGGCATTGAAGGGAATATCCGCCAGAAGCTATTGGAAAACGACAAGGTCGAAGCAATTATCGTACTTCCTCGTGACATGTTCTATACGACGGATATTTCGGTCACGCTTTGGATTGTCAACATGAATAAAGACGAGCAGACTCTGCGAGGCCGAAAGCTCCGCGATAGGCGCGGCGAAGTTCTCTTCGTTGACCTTCGTACCTGGGATACGAATACTGAAGAGTACAAGATTGACAAGAACAAGAAGAAGAAGAAAGTGGTGCTGACGCCGGATCAGATTCAGGAAGTTCAAGCTTTGTATCACTCCTGGCAAGAAAAGGATTCTGAATACAAAAACATTCCTGAGCTATGCGCTTCTATCCGAATTGATGATGCTGATGGTCTTATTGACAATGGCTATTCGCTGGCTCCCAGCAAATACATTGAATTTATAGATAGAGACCTTGGCATTGACTATGAGAAAGAGATGACTCGTATCCAGAACGAGATGCGAAATCTTATGAAAATGGAGAAGGAATCCCAGGCGATGCTTGAAGCCGCGTTCGAAGGAATCGGACATGGGATTAACTAGATACAAGCTTGGTGACTTAATTAAGCAGCGCAGAGAAAAATATGATAACTCCGTTATTCCTGTGAGAGGCGTTACGCGCGATGGCTTTATTCCGCCTAAACAAAAGGTGGAAGATCTTCGTCTGTATAACATGTTTTATATGGATGACTTTGTGTTTAATCCAGCAAGAATGGAAATCAATTCTATTGCTTTGAATAAAGATCTTGAGAAGGGAGCTTGTTCTTCTTTATACGAGATCTTTTCTATAAAGCGATTCGACTTGGTTATTCCAGACTATTTAAATCTTTTCATAAAACGAGATGAATTCGCCCGCATGTGTGCATATATTGGGTGGGGTTCAGCACGCGAGTATTGCCGAGTTGCCGATATCAGCGAACTGGAAATAAGTCTGCCTCCGATTGATATTCAGCAAAAATACGTTGACATCTTCAATGCAATGGTAGCTAATCAAAAGTGCTACGAGGATAGCCTCGAAGATTTGAAGCTCGCCTGCGATGCCGAGCTAGAAGCGCTAATGAGCGAAACAGAGCTAGATGCTATAGGCAGTTATATTCAATTGACCGATGATAGGAATAATGGGGTTTATTCATCGGATGACGTTCGTGGCATTTCAATAGAAAAAGTCTTCATTCCAACAAAGGCAAAAATGGACGGTGTTAGCGTCAAGAACTACAAGATAGTTGAGTCACGCGATATCGCTTACGTTCCTGTTACATCAAGGAATGGCGGAAAGATAACCATTGCCCAAAATGTTGAGGACGCAGCATATCTAATTTCTTCTGCGTACACCTCATTTCGATGCCATGAAGCAAAACTTCTCCCGGAGTACCTTATGCTCTTTTTCACGCGTCCAGAATTTGACAGATACGCAAGATTCCACTCTTGGGGAAGCGCCCGAGAAGTGTTTTCCTGGGATGACATGCAAGAAGTAAGAATTCCCATTCCCGACATCAAAACCCAACAAGCATTAGCAAATCTCTTCACTGCATACAACCAACGAAAAGAGATTAACGAGCGTATGAAAGCGCAGATAAAGGACATCTGCCCAATCCTGATAAAAGGGTCTTTAGAAGAAGCAAGCAAAGCATAGCGAGAGCGATAGCGCATGGAAACAAAGTTCATAAGAGGAAAATTCACAGAAGAACAACTTGAGCTGGCAATTATACAATTGTTCAAGGACCAGAATTATGACTACGTCAACGGCGAAACGATGCATCGTCGATTTGAAGACGTTCTCATTGAAGGGGACATTCGCAACTATTTGAGCGAGAACTACCGAGATGCTGCTCTTACGGAAACCGAAATCCAAACCATAATCAATAAACTCAAACATATCAGCGACTATCCGCTGTATGAAGGAAACCGCGAGACATTTTGGCTCATTAACGAAGGCTTCGATCTTGTTCGCGAAGATTCCGCAAAATCCGCTTTGCATATCGAGTACGTCAATTTCGAAGACCCAGGCAAGAACATCTTCAAGGTAGTAAACCAATACAGCGTTCAAGATCGTGCGCTGAGACGACCCGACATGCTGGTCTTCGTAAATGGTATCCCTGTTGCCATCTTTGAGTTCAAGACTGCTATCGAAGAGGGCAAGACCATACATGATGCCTGGAAGCAGATTACCGTTCGATATGCGAGAGATATACCGAAGCTTTTGAAGTATTGCTGTCTGGCGGTTGTCAGCGACGGCGCCAATACCAAGATGGGCACTATCTTCACGCCGTACGAGTATTTCTATGCATGGAATAAGGCGAATGATGAAGACAAGGTCTCCAATGGAATAAGCTCCCTGTTTACGATGGTGGAAGGTGCTTTTTCCAAGGCGAGGCTGGTGGAAATCATCCGTGACTTCGTCTTCTATCCAGACGACAGTAAGCATTGCGAAGCAATTGTCTGCCGATATCCTCAATACTTTGCCGCGACGAAAATGCTCGACAACATCTGCTTGCATATGCTGCCTGACGGCGATGGCAAAGGCGGCACATACTTTGGTGCTACGGGATGCGGCAAGACTTACGCCATGATGTTCCTGTCACGCTTGTTAAATATGCGCCGAAGGGACGAACTCAGCAACCCCACGATTATCATCATCGTAGATCGCGAGGATTTGGATGACCAGTCTTCGGAGCTTTTCGTAGCTGCAAAGCGCTTTCTGCATGATGACGATGTGAGAAGCATAGAGAGCAGGGCTGATCTTGAGGAAACACTGAAAGACAAGCCTAGTGGTGGAGTATATATAACCACCATCCAGAAATTCACGGAGAGCCTTGGGCTTCTTTCAGATCGAAGCAACATCATCTGCATTTCAGATGAGGCTCACAGAACACAAACAGGAATCGGATCGAAGCTCAAGAAGACAGATAAGGGCGTCTTCACCACCTATGGCTTCGCGAAGTATCTGCGCGACAGCTTCCCTAACGCGACCTACTGCGGATTCACTGGCACTCCTGTTGATGAGACGCTAGCTGTTTTCGGCCCTGTTGTGGATAGCTACACCATGAAGGAATCCACCGATGACGGAATCACCGTGCGCATCGCCTATGAGCCAAGGTTGGCAAGAATACAGCTTTCCGAGACCGAGACGAAGAAGATCCAAGAGTATTACAACAAGTGCGCCGAAGAAGGCTCAACTCCAGAACAGATTGAGGAGAGCCAGAAGGCTATGAGTTCGATGTCGATACTTCTGCGTAACCCCGACAGACTCAAGAAGTTGGCAGCGGACTTAGTGGATCATTACGAGACTATGCAGGCGGAAAAGCCGGAAGTTGTTCAAAAAGCCATGATTGTGTGCCCGGATAGAAGACATGCCTACGAATTGCTGCAGGAGGTTCTTAAGCTTCGTCCGGAGTGGGGCATTCCCAAGCGAGCTGAAGACGAAAGCAAGCTTACGAAGGATGAACTGGAGGCATTAAAAGAGCTGCCAAAGATTAACTTGGTGGCAACTCGTGGCGTTGATGATGAGGAAGAGTTGCGCGAGGCTTGCGGCACCAAAGAGTATCGAAAGATACTCGACAAACAGTTCAAGAACAACGATTCTAACTTCCAGATTGCCATGGTCGTTGACATGTGGATCACCGGCTTCGATGTGCCGTCCTTGGCAGTTATGTATATAGATAAACCGCTGCAGAAGCATACGTTGGTTCAGACAATTTCCCGCGTTAATCGTGTGTTCGAGGGCAAGGAGCGCGGTCTTGTTGTCGACTATATTGGCATCCAAGAAAATATGATGCAGGCTATGAAGCGTTACGGTGGCAAGCAGGAAAGCCCAATCGATGAGATCAATGTGACGCTTGGAATCTTTCGAAACAACCTTGCTTTGATCGATGACTTAATGGAGAGATTTGATTCCAGAAGATTCATTATCGGGGAGCCGCTTGAGAGGCTTAAGTGCTTGAACAATGCGGCGGAGTATGTGCAGGAGTCCAAGGAGCGGCAGACGCGCTTCATGGGGTTGTCGAAGATTCTGAAGAATGCATACCAGATCTGCATGCCCTCAGGTGAGCTGACTGATATCGAGACCGCTAAAGCACAGTTCTACATGGCCATACGCTCCATAATCTACAAACAGACCATAGGAGACGCGCCCGATGCTGAGATTATGAACGCCCATGTGGAGGAGATGGTCGCTCGTGCAATCTCCTGTTCCGGCGTGGAGAGCGTTGTGGAAGCGCAAGAGAGCGAGGACCTGTTCAGCGATGAGTTCGTTGAACGCCTGAATAATATTGAGATGCCAATCACCAAGTTCAACGCTCTTTTGAAGCTGGTGAATAAAGCTATCAAGGAGTATGGGCGAATCAATAAAGTAAAGGCGATCGAGTTTGACGAACGGCTGAGGGCGGTTGTAGAGCTTTATAACACCCGTGACAATCTCCAATTCAGAAGCGAAGAGATGGCCGAGTTCGTTGATGACCTAACCAATCAGGTGCTGGACATACTTCAAGATTTAGAAGAGGACAAGGGCTCATTCGAACAGATGGGCATAAGCTACGAGGAAAAAGCGTTCTACGACATTCTGGTCAAAGTGCGTGACGAGCACGGATTCCCATACGCTGACGAGAAATGTTTGCACTTAGCTAAGGAGATAAAGAAGCTCGTTGACGATAAGTCCCAGTATGCAGACTGGTCTACTCGCGATGATATTAAGAATCAGTTGAACATGGATTTGACGGTCTTGCTTTACAAGAATGGATATCCACCTGAGTGGGACGAAGAGGTATTTGAAAAGGTCATGGAACAAGCTGAGAACTTTAAGTCACAGGGAAGCTATGAATATGCAGTACCGGCGTTTTAGGAATAGAATTAATAATTGTTGAGTCAATTTGGAGAAACATGCCCGAGAAAAAACAGTTGTATGAAAAGCTAGCGCCCGTCGAAGCGGATACGCCAGAGCTATACGAAGCATTTGATTTTGTATTTGACGCGTCAGACATAACAAATATTGCCGTATGCGGTACATTCGGCTCGGGCAAAAGCTCAATAATGCTTGGGGCTTTAAAGCGTGAGGATAGCATAAAACATAGACCCCTAAACCATATAACTGTATCCTTAGCTCACTTTAATAACGATGAGGCTCCTGTTTCTTCAGTTGCGCTTGACTCAATAATAGTAGGCAACGAAGAAGCCAGGAAGACAATCAATGGTGATGATGAAGTTAGCAATACTCAAACCACAGAGGATGGTATAGCCGAAAGAGCCATAAAACAACATCGCGCTATTGGTAACGCGACCGACGATGAGCTTGCTTTAGAGGCAAATCTATTAAGCCAAATTATTCATCAGATAGATATTTCACACGCGAGGCATTCAAAACTGCTCAAAAAGAGAGAAGCAGCGCTGTGGCAAAAAGTGGTCTTATTCATTGGGCTTATTCTTCTTTCCTTAGCGGGGGTAGTTCTAGCCTTTCCCGAACAAGTTGCATTCTTTACTTCAAGCGACTATCTGCCGATAGTAGAAGTGATTGCCGTAATTGTCTTTGCGGTCTCTCTTGCAGTTATTATTGCCGGAGTGATATTTGGCGCCGTCTTCTCTGGAATTATCCATCGTTTAGAAGTTCCAGGTGTAGGGTCAGCAGAATTATTTAACGCAGAAAACGATAAAGAGCCGTCGTCTTTGGACAGGTATCTTGGCGATATCCTGTACCTCCTAAAAACAACAAAAACTGATGTTGTTATTTTCGAAGATCTGGATAGATGGGGCGAAAAAAGGGTTTTAGAAAAGCTACGCCAGATTAATTCCCTTCTAAACTCCTCTTCTTCGTTCAAAAAACCCAAACGATTTTGGGGAAAGGACACCAAGCCGGTTAGATTTTTCTATTTACTCAAGGATGACATCTTCGAATCAAAAGATCGAGTGAAGTTTTTTGATTACATTATTGCTGTTTTTCCGTATTCAGATTTTAACAATGCTGCTAATCGTCTTATGGAGCGCTTGGAAAGAAACGGGATATCTGTTAATCCCGAGCTTTTAAAAATCGTCAGTCATAGTGTTATGGATAGTCGATTGCTAAACAATATTGTCAATGAGTTTCATCAATTCAGGGCTTGGGGCAAGATCGAAGATGACATCGCAGAACAAAATGAGCGGATATTATCTCTAGTCGTATATAAAAACTTGTACCCCAGTGATTTTGCTAAGCTTCAGTTTGGGGAAGGGTATTTGCATGCGTTGCTAGATGCAAGAAGAGATTTGATTGAGCATGTTGTTTATGAGGCAGCTCAAAGTAACGAAGAAGGAGCGAAGGAGAGCAGCATCGCTCTGCGACAGTCTTTGAACGCAAAACCAATCGGAGCAACACTGACTGAATACCCTGATTTAGAAGATGAGTTCTTCTCGCTTGAGTTTTCAAGTGACGTTTCACAAGCTAAAGACAACATCATAAGCGATGATACTTTGCTCCGCTATTTCATCAAGAACAGATATATCGACAATCACTGCTGGGTGTATATCAGCAGGGCACAAGAAGTAATGATGAGCTCGCATGATAGCATCTTTGTTCGTACAGTTATCACCGGTGGAAAAACAGACCCTTCAGTAAAGCTGGACAATTCAGAGGGAATTATCGAAAGTCTTGAGGCTCATCAATTTGCAGAACCGAATATTAGAGTATACGAGCTCATCTCTACGTTGCTTGGTGGAGAGTACAGAGACAAAGAAGATTCCTTCTTTGAGGGATTGCGCATCGATAACGACAAAGCGTTCATAATGAGCTTCTTACAATCAGGGCTTTGTCATGATGAGGCCATAAGAAGAATCGAAAGCCGTTTTCCTGATGCGCTCTTTTACGAGGAGGGCATTTTGAACATGGAGAGCGAGGAATTGAGAGCTCTTATAAAGGTTGTTCTAGACGCTACAAACAATGTAGCGAAATTGAATCCTGAACTGAAGAAAAAACTGAGCCGCTTAATATCTGAAGACGAAGACTTTCTTAGTCTGATAGAGCATCCTGATGATTCATTGGTTTCTAAACTATCAAATCTAGATGTTGAAATGCAAAGCATTAATTTCGATAGGACACAAGATAAGGTTTTACTCAAGTCTGTTGAGCTAGGACTGTTTAATCCGGATGCGGGAATGATTTCATCTCTTCTAATACATATAAACGGCATCCCCTTGCCTGCATATAACAACATTCTTTCCGCCGTATATGAGAGTTTAGATACAATCCTTGGAGACAGCATCAACTGCAAGCTTGATCGATTAATGGTGTCTTTGCTAAAAGATGACGACTACAAGCCCGTTGATACTCCTGCTGCCGTGGCATGGATTCTGGGTCACGAAAATGTAGAGGACAGATTCAAGCAGGAATATATTAAGCTCATCCCAACATCTAATCTTTCTTTAGATAATGTTGATGAATCATTCTGGGAAACAGTACTTGAAAACGGCGTAGCTGATTTTTCATTAGAAAATGTAGTGGCATATTACGACCAGTATGCGAACATGTTTGACTCGACGCTGATCACTTTTTTCAATTACTTCGCAGAATCCGGTGTAATCAACAAGGCTAACGTGGCTGAGTTTCATAACCCGGTCGCGTTCCTAAAAGACCTTGTTGTCCAAGAAAGTTTAGAAGACGAGGCTTTTGACATAGTATTTAGCGAATATGGAGAGATTCCTGACGAAATTGCAATTAGCGATATGACTCCAAAGAGACAGGAGATCCTGTTCTCGTACGGCTGCTTTTCTATGTCGGTTAATCGCCTAGATATCGTGAGGAGAAACTACCCTGAGCATCTTAATAATTTCATTCTTTTAAAAAAGGAGGACTATCTCAAGTTAGTAGAGTCAGGAAACATTGCGCCATCAAAAATAGAGGTCTTGCTTCTATTAGATATTGAGGGTCTTGATGATGACCAGAAAAAACAGCTACTCGACCATACAACTGAAAAGTTTTCTATTTCAGAAAAATACTCTGATGAAATAAACGCTTATCTAATTAATAACCATTTTGACAATGACGATCTTAATATATTGGGACCATTTCACGAAACAGGAAATGACGTACTCAGAAACGCAATCGTCGACGCCGTGATTCGCGTGCTCCAATCTGGATATATTCAAGTTGCTCTTCCAAGTAATGCAATGGAGTCCGTATTAGCTGCACCTTCTTTGACTGAAGACACTAAAGTCTCTCTCCTTGTGCAATGCTTGAATAACTATTCGTCACCAAAAGTAATCGAGAAAGAACTAAGGGCAGCCGGGTTTATGAATGAAGCAAATTTGATGTCTGGAGGATCGAAGAAAATTAGACCTTCAGAAAGTGAAAAGATTCTTATAACGCATCTGCAAAATGCGGGCTATCTCGGGAAATTGAAAGTTATTCCAAGCGATCCCGGAAGTTACCTATTGCACGGAAAGAAGATTATTAGGAGCTAGTGTTATTTGAAGAAAGCTAACTGTTGTAAATTGATATCTAGACCGTGTCATGTTATAAAGTGATTGGTGGTTGAATAAGCTACCTCCAAGCGCCGGGGGCTTATCCCCCGGCATCTTTTTATTTAAAGGGATGCGGCAATGAAAGAGCTCTCAGTCTTTATAGATGAAAGCGGCGACAAGAGCACGCATGCGCGGTATTTCCTATTGACTGTTGTTATTCACGATCAGGCAAACAAAATCGCCGACAAAATAAACGCCTACGAGCAGGCTTTGGCCATCGCAGACCTTCCCAATATCCCTTTTCATTCCGAACCTTTGTTGAACGGGCATAAAGGATACACAGACTTGAGCTTGAGTCAGCGCAAAAAGCTTTTGTATTCCTTTAACGTGCTGGTACAACGTCTACCGATTCAATACAAGACGTTCGTATATAAACATAGGGAGCATGATGACGCTGAATCTCTTGCTCAACACATAGAACGAGATCTAATAGCTTTATTCAACGATCACCTGGAGTTCTTTCAAGATTTCGATAAAGTCAAAATTTATTACGACAATGGGCAGCAGCTCGTAAAACAAGCGCTTTACAGCGCAGTTTCGTCCTGTCTGTCACAACAAGCTGTTATTCGCAAAAAGACGACCATGACCGAATATAGGCTTGCTCAGGTTGCAGACTATCTTTGCACTATCGAACTTGCTGCTGTGAAATACGCCGCCAAAGAAAACGGTGGAACCTACGACAAGTTCTTCGGTGGAATCGGATCGTTCAAAAAGAACTGGCTAAAGCAAGCAAGACGAAAAAGCGCTGATAAGTAATAATGCCTATCCCTATCAAGAAATGCTTTTCTCGAAAAAAGAGCAGCTTTTCTTTTGTTATGGGGCTGAGGCAGAAGCAGCGTTTCAAAACGCCAGCTAAATTAAGAAAACAACATATACTTGTGGTATACTTGTTTGAGTGAACGAGAGGGGTGACCATTATGGCGCAGCTATCGCTTTATATGGATGACATCGCAATGGAAGAGCTACGAGCAGATGCCGAAGCAGCTGGAAAGTCGATCTCCTCTTATGCGCGTGAGGTTCTTGAAAAACGCCACGAAGCTGAACGCGGCTGGGTGAATGGGTGGCCTCCAGGGTATTTCGAGCTATTTGGAAGCTCACCAGATTTTCCTGATGTCATCGATGTGCCCCTAGAGCCCATTGCTCCTCTGAATACCTTCTAGGAGGATCGATGTATCATCTTGATTCAAACATCCTGATAGGCTTCTTACGCGGTCATCTCATGTCAGCTTACGAATTATTGATGGGCAGCGATGCAAACCTCTTCAAAGTACCAGCAGTGGTAAAAGCTGAGCTACTTTTGGGTGCAGAAAAGAGCATGCAGCCTGAAGAAGAACGCTTAAAAGTGGAGTCTTTGCTCTTGCCTTTCGAGATCATCCCTTTTGACGAAACCTGCGCTGCACACTATGCGAAGATTCGTGCAGATCTTGAGCGCAAAGGGCTAACCATCGGCGGTAATGACTATCTGATCGCCGCAACAGCCCTTGCTCACGGCGCCGTTCTGGTCACCAACAACGTGGATGAGTTCAAACACATACCTGGGCTTTCCCTTGAATGCTGGGAAGAGATCGATTTCTAGGCAGGCATCATCAAACGTTTCAGTTGATTAGGGAATGGCACTCAACATCTATCTCAGTTCTTGGCTTCGTTCTTCCAACGATCAAGATGCGGGAGCAACGTTGCCATGAGTGAAACCGCTTCTTCGCGTGAGATACCCATCGCATCAGCTTCCATCTGGGCAGTAGCCTCGATGAACTCATCCATATCAACATCTTTTGCCGTGAAATCGCCCTCTTGATAGCACCACTTGCAGTAGTGTTCGCTCGGCGAGCCATCTGCTTCCGTGCCATGCAAAGCTTCATCGGGTATCGGCATCGAACAGCACTGACAGTAATACTCCGCTGGCATCTCAAAGAAGCGTTCGAGCGGGATCGAATAGGTAACGCAGATCAACTTCACCATGTCGATACTCGGTGAAGTCTCGCCAGTCTCCCAGCGAGAGATCGCCTGTCTGGTCACGAACAGATCACGCGCCATCTGCTCTTGCGTCAGCCCTTTTTCGGTTCGGATCTGTGTGATCGTATCGCTCATGGCCATGGTAGGTCCTTTCGTTGTAAATGCCTAACCCCATTATGAAGATACCGTTCGCGGGTTCAAGCAACACCTTGTTGCATCTTGGTTGCAACGTGCCTATTATTCATATCCGCAGAAGATACCGCTACCCAATTTGAACGAGAACAAAGAGGACGATGCCCGCAGTAGATTTGAAAGTATACGGAGCGATCTTGAGCGTTCGCCCAGCGCGACGATTCGACATCGCCTGCCTGCTGATGCGCATGTATGGCTACATGATGAACATCGGCACTGTTGCCATGCTTTCGCTGGCTGGGTATTCGTTTCTCGAATCAGGCCTCGTCTCGTCAGTTATCGCACTTGCGATCTTCCTGATCGGCCCGCGCCTAGGAAAGCTGGTCGATGAACGCGGTCAATCACGCGTAGTGCCTTTTGCCGCACTGGTTAGCCTAACGGGGCTGGTCGCGCTCCTGATCACGGTGCAATTCCATGGCCCCCTCTGGATCCTGTTCATCGCATCGGTCTTCGTCGGTTGCATCCCCAGCGCTCAAGCCCTCTCGCGTGCTCGCTGGGTCTATCTCTTGCGCATGGGTAAACTGGGTGAAAAGGCGCCGAACATAACCACCATCTTTTCTTATGAAGGGATTTTGGACGACATCGGTTTCATGATCGCCCCCGCCCTTTCGATCTTCCTTGCCTCATCCTTTACCCCGATCGCAGGTCTTGCGGTAGGTGGCGTGTGCTTCTTGATCGGCGCAACGTTACTCACGCACGCAAAAGAGACCGAGCCTCACCCCGGATGGAGATCAGCCACGGATACCGCTTCGTCTGATGCCCCAGCATCCAACAGCTCAGCACCCGAAAAGAGCGAAGCGCCTGCGAAAGAGAAGAAGAGCCTTTTCCGTACGTCGCGCATCGTGCGGGTGCTCTTCGTCTTGATGCTCCTGCTCGGCTCATTCTTCGGAACCTTCGATACCACTTCGGTCGCATTCGCCGAAGAGCTGGGCGAACCGAACATCGCCAGTGGTGCGCTGATGCTCTCGGCGCTCGTCTCGATCGCAATAGGCTTTCTGTTCGGCACCTTGCGCCTTGCGATCCCCCACTATAAACAAGTGCTGATCGCTGCTACCTGCATCGGCGTGGGTTATGGGTCGATGATGCTCATCAGCGATGCCGTGAGCCTGTATGTGGTCTCTTGTTTTGGCGCGCTCTTCTACGCACCCTTCCTGATCGTGATGAATGGTGCCTGCGAACGCTCTGTTCCTGGCAAGCGCCTGACCGAAGCCATCACCTGGCTCAACGCAGGCTGCACGTGCGGTCTTGCGATCGGCCCGACACTTGCGGGCATCATGATCGACCTGTGGGGTGCTCAGGCTGGATTTATCATGGGAGGCGTGCTCGCTCTCGCGATTCCCGTTATTGCGCTCCTGCATCGCCGCACGATCAAGACTGGGCGCAAGAGCACCGTACGCCGCGCCAAGATCAAGATGCCTGAAGCCGCCTAGGAAAACTACAGAATTCCAGCCTATCTGGTAGCCAGATTGAATCTTGAGAATTAGCGATACATCTTCAAGCGAGTGATCAGTTCTTCTTTGTTCACCTGCTGAATGGCACAAACATGATCCAGTGCAACCGATGCTGCATCCATCAAAAAATCGACGGGAATAGTATCGGTCTTCTCTCGCTTTTCACCGCTGAAATAAGCGATAGCCCCCAATATGCCACTGGCTGTATATTCGATGATAAGACGCGACTTAAGATCGAGCTCTCCCCCTTCAGGCAACAGGAAGGTTGACCAGATCTTGACCACGTAGCTTTTGAGGTTCCTCTCAACGATCGTTTGTCCGCCCTGCTCCATGAAGAGAGAAAGGCGCGGAATATGCCCTTCGATCATTGATTCAAGAACTGCTTCAGGATTATCGCCAGCAATAACAGAAATAATGCAGTTGGGCAGCCCCTTAACTTCCCGACTCAGAGCCGCTAGCATGAGCTCATCCTTATCTGCAAAATGATAGTAGAACGTTCCTCGGTTGCATCCTGCTTTTGCCACGATCATCCCAACCGATATCTCGTGCAGTTGGTTATCCTCGAGCAGCTGCCAAAAAGCCTCGATCATTCGATCGCGCACGGAGGGTTGATTGCTTTTCTTCGGTCTTGCCATATGCCACTTCTTTCGAACAAGATCGCATTCGTCGGCTCTGTGGTAGCAAAGCGATGCCCTATCAGTAAGGCGCATTCACGCGAAGCCTCTTGGCCAAATGACGCTGCGCCCATGACAAATATAACATGCTGTACAAATAATACCATGCAAATAGCCCTGTTAAACCACCTATCCTATTGAAGGAAATTCGCCAGAAAGCCTAAGAATGCTTCTGTTAACTTGATTCGGTGCTCTGCAGAACCAAAGGGGACAAGGTTACAGAAGCCCACATCAGCAATACTGCTCGCTCGCCTCCATACCTTCTTGAAGCGAACAACCATCGCAGTCATCACGAAGCAAGCCGCTTTCATCGAATACTAAGCGCAAGCCTCAGGTATGCTCGCTATAGTAGAGAGAGTCTCAATTACCGTGAGCGCAACATCAGGTTTGCGCCGTAACGCCGTAAAAAGGGAGTTCGAGCGCTTCATGAGCAAACGTGGTGTCATCATAGCGAACACGGGCACACCCGATGTACCCGAAGCAGATGTCGTGCGCGCATATTTGGCCGAATTCCTTCAAGACCCGCGCATTTGTCCGCTGCCCGCTCCCTTGTGGAAGATCATCCTCCATGCATTCATCTTGCCAAAACGCGCTCACGCATCAGCAGAAAAATACCGACAGATCTGGACTTCCCAAGGCTCTCCGCTCCAATCAGGAATGGCATCACTTGCCCATAAGTTGCAAGCCTCTTTCAACGAGCAGGACAAAGCAACTCTCGTTCGGCATGGCATGAGCTATGGCTCGCCATCGATCAAACAAGCACTGGGCGAACTTAAAGCCGAAGGGTGCGATGAACTGGTGGTCTTATCGCTTTATCCGCAGAACGCGCTCTCAACCACGGGCGTCGTAGCAGATAAAACGCTTGCTGCTTTAAGCGCCCTCGACTGGCATCCGCAAACGAAGCTCGTCGGCTATTACAGTGCTCACCTGCTCTATCTTGAAGCCATCGCGGCATCGATTCGCGCTGCTGGTTTCGATAGCTCTGCAGGAGACAAGCTGCTCTTCGCGTTCCACTCCATCCCGGTACGAGATATTCGCAATGGTGACGTTTATGAGGACAAAGCGCGCGCAACCGCCAACGCAGTGGCACGTCTTCTCGAGCTCGACGTTCAGGACTGGGCTCTTGGCTTTCAATGTCGCTTCGATAAGGCACGTTCGTGGCTTGACCCCTTCATCCCTGAAGCCCTTCAAACGCTCGGCGCACCGCGCGGACGATTGTTTGTGGTTGCTCCGAACTTTTCGATCGACTGCCTCGAAACGCTTTACGACATCGATATCGAGTTGCGCCAACAAGTATATGAAGACCCTGCCTTGCAGATCGAAAGCGACCGCTTCGTTTATGTGCCTTGTTTGAATGACACCGATGCACACGTCGAGCTGCTAACCGATATCATCAACTCCGTTAATGCTGAAAACTAATCTCTTGCTTTTGCTTGCAACCTGCCAATCTCGGCAAACTTTCTGCCAAATTGTTCGATTTGTCTCAATCCCTCAATGCATATCCTCTCCATCTCTTCACCACATATAAGCCTTTCATCTGCGATCTTGGGGGTACCGCCCTATAATCAAGTAGTTTTTATTGCGGTAAGGCAACAGCGCGCGATTCGATGCGATAATCGAATCCCATGAGAGAACAGACCGAACAACAAGCGCGATTCAGCTTTGCCAGCTTAAGGGAGAAATTTCTTGATGCCCTTCCTTATCTGGTGTTTTTCGTTCTGCTCTTCTTCACCATCTATTACCTTTTTGGCGTAGCCGATGCCCTGCTCGGCATCGTGTTCCTCTTCTTTTCGCGCGCCATCATCCAAGACCCAGGGCTTTCGTTCGCGAACTATCTGCGGCGCCTTTGCTGGTTCGTGCTCATGGGCGTCTGCGCGAGCATCGCAGGACTCAACGATGTGCTCTTCGTGGTCATGAGCTTCTGCTACCTGTTCTTCATAACGCTCACCCAGTCCGACGACTATCTTCCCCGCAATTTCTACTGGCTCGGGCTCGGCTACCTGTTCCTGCTGATCTACCCCATTACCCCTGGTGAGATCCTTCCACGCCTTGCGGCGCTTGGCCTTTCGATCGCACTCACCACCGCCTTCATCTACCTGATGCGCTTTACCCTGCGCAAGACCGGCAAGCTCGACGAATTTGCCCGCGATCGCGCCTTCATGCGCGAAGCCTTCGACGATGTAGCCGCTCAACTTCGTCTCCTCGCACAAGCACCCGAAACCGAACCAACTAACAACACGGATCCCTCGCTCGCAGACACTTCACCATCATCGTCTGCCACAAGCGCAGCAAAAGAGCCGCAACCTTCCGCCTCAACCCTCGAAGCGCAGGTTGAGCCCGAAAGAACGTTCACCCTCGCCCAAGACTACGCGCAAACCGAATACGCCACGGTCTTGCGCCAAGGCGGCATACTCTCGGGCCGACAATGCTACACCTTCGCACTGCTCCTTTGCTGCGAGCAAATCTCGGACCTGATCCATGCCACTTCCAAGAACGCGCAGGGCATCACGCCGAAGAACCGAGAATACTTCGCCGATCTGGCCGCCGTTTTCGAAGCGGTCGCCACCAAGAAGATCACGCGCATCTCCGAGATAGTGAGTGAACTCGAAGCATTCCTTGAGCGTCGTGGCTTCGACACTACGTGCTACCACGAATCATGGAATGCGATCCTTGAAGCACTCGTGCGCACCTTGCGCGACACCCGCCTCTCGCGCGACGAATCCACCCCGTTCCTCAAGAGCATTCGCTATCGCTACCACTTCTTGCGTGACAACATCAGCCTCAAGAACACGCAAACGCGCTTCTCTCTTCAGCTTGCCACCATCGTAACGATCGCCGTACTGGCCGACATCGCGCTCACGCACCTGATCGGGCTCGATTTCGGCATCTGGATACCGATTGTCGCCTTCACGATCTTGAACACTTACAACGATGAAACGCTACGCTCAACGAAGAACAGCACCATCGGCACGCTCGTCGGCATCGCGATCTTTGCGCTCTTCGTGCATTTCATCCCAAGCCCCTTCCTCATGCCAACGGTCATCACGCTGTGTTACCTGGTCATCCTCATGAATATCAGCCAAACGGTCTCCATCACTGCCGGAACGCAGATGGCGCTCACCGCACTCTATTCCGCCGATGCATCGCTTGGCATGACGCTCGTTATCCGCCTTGGCTTTGTGATCATCGCAGCAACTTGCGTGGTGATGGTGATCTTCCTGTTCATGCGCACACAACGAACCACCACCATCCACACGAAGATCATCGAGCTAGAGCGTATCGATGGCCGCCTGCTCGCGCAGATCGATCTTGGCATCAAACGCGGCCACGTTAACCTGTGGCGCGCGGTGCAGCTGCTCTACTACCTGCACATGAATTCTGCGTTCATGGAAAACCTGGCGAACAGCCTTAGCCTGAAAGAGATCAAATGGGAAGAACGCCCCTCGCGGCGCGAATCACTTGCACAGATCAAGCAGCTGAAACAGGACGTTCAGCGCGTCCTGCAGCTCAATTACAAGTTCGCGATGGATGCCGCCCACGCCGTGATGCTGCTCGATCCGCGGCGCGTGCATGACGATCTGCTCTCCGACGAGCCTCAGCATGATCTTGATAACGCATCGCCTGATACCACCGCGCGCATCAAGCATATCGATGCCACCAACGAACGTCTCAAAGAGAAGACGCACGACCTCGAAACCATGCGCTATCTGGAAGAGGACCTCAAAGACTAACCACCCGACCCACTACACCAGCGCGGCAAGCCTTTTGATAGAATAGCGAGCATGAACAAGGAGGTTTACGTGGCCGACTATCAACGCGCACGCTCGCCGCAGCAAAAAGCTGAACGCATGAGCGCGATCATGGATGCAACCGAAACGCTGTTCGCGCAGCTGCCCTATCACGAGATCAACATGGGGCTCATCGCAAAAGAACTGGGCTGGTCACGCTCTAATCTCTACAAATACGCCGCAACCCAAGAAGAGATATTCCTTGCACTCCACAGTCGCGCTAATCGTGCTTTGGTCGATGATCTTATGGCTTCGCTTGCAGGCAAAAAGCTCACGAATGCTGAATTTGCGCATGAGTGGGCATGTGCCGTTGCGCGCCATCCAGAATTCTTGCGCTATCAAAGCATCTTGATCCCGATCATCGAAACGAACACGTCGCTCGATCGTCTCGTTGAATTCAAGAAGAACTTCGCACTCATGAACGAATCGATTCGCACATTGCTGCGAAAGCATCTCTCATGCAGCGCAAACGAAGCCTCTGATCTCTCTTTGTGCCTCATCTATCAAGCGGCTGCGCTATTCAATCACTTCAATTGCGCCGAACAGGTGGCCGAAGCTATGCGTCTTGCTGGCTTGCCGCCCATAGAGGGCAATTTCGAGGATGCCTACACCAGCTTCGTCGAAATGTGCCTCGATCGTCTTTCGCAATAAAAAAAGGCCGTTCCTTCTGCCTGACGCAGAAAAGAACGACCTCGCATTACCTAACGGTCGCAAAGCCTACAACATCGCTCCGCGATCGACCACGATCTCACGACCATTGAATTTCGTGGTAGCTTCTGATTCCGCAAGCCAAAGCACCATATCCGTCACGTCTTCAGGATTGAGGAATTTCAGTCCTCCAGGATTCTTCTCGTCTTCGAACATCTCCTGCCAGCTGGTAAAGCTCTTACCCATCGTTGAGTTCACGAAGTCAACGTAGCTCTCCGTTTCGCACATGGGCGTACGCACCTTCGTGGGGCATACAACGTTACAGTAGATCGGCAGGCCTTCGCTTTGGAGTTCGAGCGCAAGCGTTTTGGTAAGCCCGATGATGCCGAATTTGGTCATGCAATACGTTGCCAACTGCGCAGTTCCCTTAAGACCCGACACAGAAGAGATGTTGATGATGCGTCCGTAACCTTGTTTGCGCATGTAGATCGCAGCATATTTATCTGTGCGCCAGGTTCCCTCGAGATTCACCGCGAGCGCGCGCTCGACCTGCTCATCGCTCAATTCCCAAGTGTAACCAAAATTGATGATGCCCGCATTGGCCACCACCACATCCAAGCGACCAAACGTTTCCCATGCCTGAGCGAACGCTGCTTCGACCTCAGGCGTGGAGCAGATGTTCGCCTGCAACGCCAACACCTCGCCACCCGCATCGCGAACCAACGCGATGGTCTCTTTGAAGATCTCGTTCTCTGGTTCAAGCATATCGATGAGCACTACATCGAACCCTGCCTTTGCAAACGCAACCGCATGTGTGCGCCCCTGGCCCATCGCGCCACCCGTGATCAGAACAACCTGTTTAGATGATTTTGCCATCGTAGTAACTCCTAATTCTTCGAACGCGTGACTGCTTCAACGATAAAGCCCAGCTTATCGAGCGAATCGTAGTAGGTGAAACGCGCGGTTGGATCGATGAGCGAGGTGCCTTCCATCCAAACAGCGATTCCCTTTTCCGCCATGAGCTTCGTGACCACATCGTTATCGGTCACATCAAAGCGAATATGGTGCAAGCCATTTTGCCCCATCTTCAGATAATCGCTCCAGATCGTGTCATCCTCACCCGTCGGCTGCAAGAACTCAAGCTGGATATTGAAGAAGTTATAGAACGCAGAGACAACCTCTGCATCGACGACCTTGCCATCGCGATAAACCGACTTCTTGTACACCGAATGACCGCCTGCATCAGGCTCGAGGCCGAACACTTCAAGCATGCCTTTCTTGGTACGCTCAATATCGTCGGTGATGATGCCGATCTGAACGATGTCTCTCAATTCGTCAGTAAGAGTAAGATCTTGAACTTTCATGATGCCTTCCTGCTTCAGTTGTCGGAAACCCTCTTGGGAGCGTAACACTACCTAGACAATCTTAGCTGATTGTCCAACTTCCCTTACGGTCTTATTACGAAAGCCAGATACGTTTCTGATGTTTCTTTTTACAGTTTTGTGCTTACGGTTACGTTCTAGTGAACACCTTGTCGCCTATGATAAGCTAAGCTCATACCTGCGAAAGGAGTGTTCTCTATGAGCAAATCCAAAGTATATTTCACCAAAGAAATCACCCCAGAAAACGTCGTGAAGCTCTATGAACATCTTGGCGTGAAGCTGCCAGGCAAGGTTGCGGTCAAGGTTCATTCCGGCGAAGAGGGCAACCAGAACTTCCTCCATCCTGAATTCATGCGTCCTATGATCGACGAAGTGGACGGCACGGTCGTCGAGTGCAACACCGCCTACGATGGCGCGCGCGATACCACTGAAAAACATGAGAAGCTCATGGCTGCACACGGCTGGACCGAATATTTCGATGTTGACATCATGGATGCGGATGGCCCGAGCTCCGACATCATCTTCCCGATCGAGAATGGCCGCGTGCTGAAGGATAACCGTGTGGGTGGCCACCTGGCGAACTACGCTTCGATGCTCGTGCTCTCTCACTTCAAAGGGCATCCGATGGGCGGCTTTGGCGGTGCGCTCAAGCAGCTCTCGATCGGTTGTGCTTCTAACCAGGGTAAGGTGAACATCCACTCTGGTGGTGCAACCCTCAACCAGGGCGAATTCTGGGATAAGCACGCCGAACAGGATGATTTCATCGAGGCGATGGCCGAAGCAGCCGAGACCGTGGTCAACCACTTCGGCAGCAACATCGCGTTCGTGAACATCGCTTGCAACCTTTCGGTCGATTGCGACTGCTGCGCAGTAGCAGAAGATCCCTGCATGAAGGACATCGGCATCTTCGCTTCACTCGATCCGGTGGCTGTCGATGCTGCCTGCCTCGATGCCGTACGCAATTCCGATGACCCCGGCCGCGACACGTTGCTCGAGCGCATCACCTCACGCCATGGCGAGAAGATCATCGATGATGCAGTGCGCCTGGGCTATGGCAGTGCCGATTACGAATTGATCGAAGTCTAAAGCCAGAGCAACATACCATCTGCTCGAAAACCAAGAGGGAAAGAATCATCCGATTTCTTTCCCTCTTTTTTGATAAGGCCGCGGCTTTTCTACACTCCCCACTACATAACAACAGAGATGATGTCCGCTGGCGCGACCACGCCTTCTTCAGTAATGATAGCCGTGATCAAATCCGCAGGCGTTACATCGAACGCAGGATTGTAAACCTTCACACCTGGAATAGGCGGATCGAGCACTTCTGAAGCAGCGCGCTTTTCGATGGGAATATCTTCGCCATGTTGCGCACTCACATCGATCGTTGAAGTGGGCGCTACCACGTAGAACGGAATCCCATACCGAGCGGCGGCGATCGCAACTCCCAGCGTGCCGACCTTGTTAGCCGTGTCTCCATTCGCTGCAATACGGTCGGCACCTACGAACACCGCATCAACACGCCCCTGCGCCATCGTAGTAGCAGCCATGTCATCGCAGATCAGCGTTACGGGCACCTGCGCTTTCGCAAGTTCGAACGCGGTCAGGCGCGCACCCTGACGCAGTGGACGAGTCTCGTCGGCATACACCATCTCTATCTTGCCTTGCAATGCCGCCTCATAGATCACGCCAAGCGCGGTTCCGAAGAACGCCGTTGCCAAACTACCGGCATTGCAATGGGTGAGCACGCTCGATCTTTCCTCGAGCAGCGCGGCGCCAAACTCTCCCATCTTCCTGTTCGCGTCTTCATCTTCAACGATCAGCTGCTTGGTGAATTCATAGAGCTTGTCTGCGATCACAACAGGCGAAGACCCTGAAACAGCCTCTTCCTCAACGATCTCCATTGCCGCATCCACCATATGCATCAGGTTCACTGCAGTAGGACGCGCATGAGCGATACGTTCGGCAGCTTGTCGCATGAACTCCAAATAGTCGGCAGGTTCGTTCATCTCATCATGCGAAGCCTCCTTGTTGGTCTCGCAGAACTCCGCAGCAGCAAGCGCTACTGAAGCCGCCCCCGCGATCCCGATCGCAGGCGCGCCGCGAACCTTCAGCTGCTTGATCGCCTCGATCGCCTCGCGCCAATCGGTCAGATGAAGATATGCTTCTGCATAGGGCAACTGCGTCTGATCGATGATGCTAAGCACCGGGTATCCATCAGGAATTACTGATGTATTGGAATCATTGCGCACCAGGTCGATCGTGCGCGGAATGTTGTCGATATCGATAGCCATGTAGACTCCCTGCTATTCAAACGATTACCGCGTTCCAATATACCCGAACAGGGAATGCTGGAGATAGCATCTTGCGTATGAGCAGCTTACTCGTTCAAAGAAACCCCGCGCGAATCTGAATAACACTGAATATGTCACACGAAGCGGCACGCAAAGCATCAGTGTCCTTGAATCTGGCATTCCTCTAAGGTCGCGAGAAGCTCCGGAGGCATCTCCTCTTTAGGCATCTTGCGCGGAACTTCACAAGTGCCCGCAGCAGAGGCTGTATCGTAGAACCAACATTTATACTCGATAAACCTGAGCGTGCGGTTTAGATCCTCGATCTGCTCAAGGATCTTCTCACGACGTCCATGCACCAATGCGCGTCTGTCCTCGATGGATTCATCGCCCAATTCGCTCAGACGCACGAATTCCCTGATCTCTTGCAACGACATGCCTGACATCTTCAAATGTCCGATCAAGCGCAATAGATCCAAATCCGCATCCGTGAAACTGCGGATGCCACCCTCAGTTCGTCCGATGTGAGGCAAGAGCCCATTTTTCTCGTAATACCTGATAGTTGACGCAGGTATATCCAAAGCTTTCGCAGCTTCACCAATTGAGTAACCATTTTTCAGTTCCATGATCGAGCCTGCTCTCGTCTTTTTGTTAGCATCAAAGCAGCTTCTATTATCAGCTTAAACCGTACTTCAAGTACAACACGAAGATCGAAGTCAAAACCACCTGCAAACCTTCTGATAAAACCCCTGAATAAAGTATATGAAAGATGCTATACTTTCTTAGATATAAAGATGGGCTCATTTACCAACGTAGCGTTAGGAAAATGGGTGCGCTTCACGTGTCATTTTAAACAGCACTAGTAAAGGGTAGCATGCAGAACATGTGGATCAGCGTCGCACTGATCGTAGCGGTCATAATCGTTGGTATCATCGCCGGTAAGCGATTGAGTACCCCAGGCCCTCAGCGTCGTGCTGTTTATTTTGCTTTTGGCACCCTTGCTGTTCTCGCTCTTTGGTTCTTCATCTTCGTTGCGTTCTTCCCCGCTGAATGGATCGTTCCCTTCTTTACGGTCGCTTGTATCATCATTCCCATCTGCGTTTATATGATGGTTTTACGTAGCGGAGGCAAAGAACGCGCTAAAGTTCCTTCGAAGCGTTCGTTCGAGATTCCCAAGAAGGACATCACCGTTGAAAGCGCGAAGGCTGCCAGCACGGTCAGCTCTGGAACAGCTTCTGCATCAAGTGCCACAACGCCGTCCAAGGCTGCTACTCCTGCCCCCAGCGCTTCTCAACAGACTGCGCCTGCTTCATCAACTCCTACTTCAGCAGCGAAAACAGATACTTCTTCTGCTCCTGCCACTAAAGCAAAGGCGCCTGCTACTGCTGCTGTTGCTACTGCGCCAACTAAACCAGCTACCTCAGAAGCTCCAAAAGCAACTGCGAAGCCTTCTGCAGAAGCGCCGAAGCCTACGCAACCTGCCTCAAAGGCCGAAGCTCCATCTACGCAGAAATCAACAACGGAATCCGCGCCCGTTGCTGCGCCTGCATCGACGAAGCCTGTTGAACCCGCAAAATCTACCGAGCCTCAAAAAGCCAAACCCACGAAGCCCACAAAGCAAGCGGCCAAGCCCGCTTCTCACGAAGCTGCAAGCAAGCCTTTTGCGAACAAGGAGCACGTGGCCGAGAGCGCCATCGAAGAGGCAACGAAGAAAACGCCCGAACCTCCTGTTAAGGCTGCTCCTGCCACCACTTCTCCAAGCGAAGACCAACTGCGCGAAGCTGCCGAGATCGAGATTCTCGTCGATCGCGCAGCGGAAGAAGAAGCTGCCAAGATCGAAGAGCTCGTTCGTCCTTTTGCTTCGCAAGCAACCCCTACTATGAACGCCGAGAAGGAGCGCGAGCTGAATGTTGGCGCACCGGTCAGCTCATCGAAAGAAAAAACACCCACAAACAAGGAAGTTACACCCGCTAAGGCCTCAACCGCACCAACACCAACACCAGCACCAACGCCTGAGTCCACACCGAAACCAGCAGCGAAGCCTGCGCCTAAACCGGCTAAAAAAACACCGGTCGATCACTTCGCGGAGTTCAGTGCCCGCGCTACCGCATTACGCGATCAAGGCGCTTACGCCATTGCGGCAATGCTTTTTGAGGAAGCTGCTGCTCTCGCACCTAACGCCAATGAAGCACGTAACAGCCACTTCGAAGAGCTTGCCTGTTACGTAAAAGCGGGCGATGCTGCCAAGGCAAAAGAAATCGCTGCAAAGCTTCGTCAATCGAGCGTTCTCACGCGCTTCGAGCGTATTAAGCTTGATGCCGTTGAAAGGATGAGCTAATGTCTGCCGCGCGCTCAAGAAGAGCAAACGACAAACACAACCATCTACAGCGCACTCCCATCCTTGTTATGGGCTGCTCGCTTCTTATCGCCTGCTGCATCGCGTTCGGCGGAACGAATTGGACTGCCTCAGCACAGCCCAGCGAAGGCCAGCTCCCTGAGCAGAACGCCATCGTCGAACCAGGATATTATCAAGAGACTATTGGCAGCTACGAAGCCATTTCCCAAAGCGATGACGACGAGCGTGCCGAAAACCTCCGTCTAGCCGCTGAGGCTATCCGCACTGTTGCTCCTCACTATGAGCGTCGACTAAATTTGCCACGATTCGTCGAGGGCTTCGACGAGTCCGCAGTACAGATCAGATGAAGCGGCGCGCCTTGAGCGCGTCGCTTTTATTTCACCCACCCAACAAAAGGAACCACGATGGACTACCAGACTTTGCAAGATGAGATCAAATCAGCCATGAAGGCGCACGACAATAATCGACGCGACATTTTGCGTCAGGTTCACACGGAACTGAAGGCGATCGAAGTGAACGAACGCCGCAACATCACGGAAGCCGATGTGGATGCGATGCTCAAACGCGTTATCAAGCAAACGAAGGAAACGCTCGATGGCTCGATCAAAGCGGGCAACAACCAAGAACGCACCGATACACTCACTGAGCAAGTTGCCATTCTGGAAGGCTATCTTCCTGAGCAGGTTGAAGGCGAAGCGCTCATGGCACTCATCGACGAAGTAGTCGCTGAAACAGGCGCAACTACCAAAAAGGACATGGGGCGCGTGATGGGCGCGCTCACGCAGCGCACAGGTGGCAACTTCGACAAAGCCGCTGCAGCTGCTACATTGAACCAGCGCCTGAGCTGATCGGGCATCAAGCTTTCTCAAAGGCTTTTTCTCGCTGCTCAAGATCGCGTTCGATCTGAGCATCGAAGGCATTGTTCCAGCATTCACACGCAGGCAAACCGGGGATCGACGCCGCATTGAACACGGGGTTGATCCCTTGCTTTCTTTGTCGCGTGTAATCATCCAGGCACTTGAGAGCCCACTTCCCTAGCGCAAGGATCGCAATGAGGTTGATGATGCACATGATGCCCATCAAGATATCTGCCACATTCCACGCCAGATCGAAGCTGCTCAAACAGCCCGCGAAGATGATCGCCAAGCACGCAACCCTAAACCAGAAGAGCAGCATCTTACGATCGCCGAAGATGAACTTCAAATTGGACTCCGCATAAAAGTAATTGCCGATCAAGCTGGTGTAAGCGAACAAGAACACCGCCGCGGTGATGAAGGCGATCCCCACATCGCCCGCAAAATGATAGACCGCCATCTGGACGAGCGGCATGCCATTCAATCCAGCTGCCGTCTGGGGATCCTGAACCATGAACACCAACACGATCATGGCCGAACACGTGCAGATGAAGAGCGTATCGATATAGACCGAAAGCGTCTGCACCAGGCCTTGCTTCGCGGGATGCGAGACCGATGCTGTTGCTGCAGCGTTCGGAGCTGAACCCATACCAGCTTCGTTGGAGAACAGACCACGCTTGATGCCCAGCATCAAAGCAGACCCCGCAAACCCACCGAATATCGCCTGAAAGTCGAACGCAGAAGCGAACATCATTCCGAAAGCTGCCGGCAGCAAATTCAGATGCGAGAACGTGATCCAAACGCCCAAGCCGATATAGGCAAGCGCCATGATGGGCACAACCCACGAATTGATGACCGAAATACGCTTCTGACCTCCAAAGATAACAGCAGCAGTAGCGATGGTGAACACGACCCCCAAGACCACCGCAGCACCATTGGTCGCATAATCAGGGATGTAATATTCCAGACCAGAAGCAGCATTATAAGCTTGCAGTTCGTTGAAGCCCACCACATAACAGGCAATGAGCGAGACCGCGAACACGATGCCCATCCAACGTTTGCCCAAACCTTGTTGGATGTAATAAGCAGGACCACCACGGAATTGCCCATCTTTGCCGCGAATCTTGAAGATCTGCGCAAGCGTTGATTCGATGAACGCCGATGCGCCACCGATAAGCGCCATGACCCACATCCAGAAGAGCGCGCCCGGGCCACCCATAGCAAGCGCCGTTGCGATACCAGCGATATTGCCGGTGCCCACGCGCGATCCCGTCGAGACCATCATCGCCTGAAACGAAGAGATCGCCTTTCCGTTCTTATCGACCTTCTTCTCGAAGAGCTGCGTGAACATATCTTTGATGTAACGAAACTGCACGCCTTTCGTGCGAATCGTGAAATAAATACCGGTGAACACGAGCAACGCAACAAGAATATAGGTATACATGAAGTTATCGATGTCGCCCGTTATCAGAACGAGAAAACTGTTGATGCTATTCGTCTCCATAGGGTCTTCTTTCTTGAAAAAATATGAGAATTCTATTGTGAAGGAAGTTCGCAGTTTGTACAGATAATGTAATGAATTTGATGGCCGTTCTTAGACTGTAGTATCTTTGACGGATGCTCTCTGGCTTTCTCAGAAGCAGGCAACTACGATCTTGAACCGGTTTAAAGGACTCCTGTGGCTTTCGACCTTTCGCAACATATGTCCACGAGCAAGCTCATTCGCTTTACGCTCCCTACCATCTTCATGATGATCTTCACCTCGCTCTACACCATCGTAGACGGTATTTTCGTCTCGAACTTCGCAGGCAAAACCGCATTCGCCGCCGTGAACTTCATCTTGCCCTTTTGCATGATTCTTGCCTCAGTAGGCATGATGATCGGCACTGGTGGCAGTGCGATCGTTGCAAAAACGCTCGGAGAGGGCGACCATCCGCGCGCACGCCGCTATTTCACCCTACTCGTTATCTTTGCGGGTGTTATCGGTACGGCGCTCGCTGTTATGGGCATCTTCTTCATGGAAGACATGGCGGGCTTTCTCGGAGCAGAAGGAGCGATGCTTGAAGCAGCTACCCTCTACGGTATCTTCATGATGTTCTCCCTGCCCTTCTTCGTGCTGCAATACGCCTTCCAAAGCTTCTTCGTAACCGCAGGTCAACCTAAACTTGGATTCTATGTCATCGTTATCGCAGGCGTTACCAATATCGTTTTGGACTTTCTTTTCGTGGGCGTATTCCAATGGGGGCTCATCGGTGCTGCGATCGCCACCAATATCGGCGAGGTCTTAGGCGGCGGCATTCCGCTTATCTACTTCATGAAGAAACGCACGAGTCATCTCTATTTCGTGAAGCCTCACCTACGCCTAAAGGTCATCGGCAAAGCATGCGTGAATGGCTCGTCTGAAATGGTCACCAATATCGCAATGAGCTTCGTGTCCATGCTCTATAATTGGCAGCTTTTGCACTACATTGGCGAAGATGGCGTAGCGGCATACGGCGTGATCATGTATACCGCCATGATCTTTGCTGCTATCTTCATGGGATATTCGGTAGGCGCTTCACCCCTTATGAGCTTCCAATACGGTGCGAAGAATCACAAAGAGATGCGCTCGCTGCTCATGAAGAGCTTAGGACTCATCACCATTGCCTCGTTGTTCATGTTCCTCGCTGGACAAGCATTCGCCGAGCCTATATCGAAGATCTTCGTGGCCTACGACACCTCTTTGCTCGACCTTACCGTATATGCTTACAAGATATATGCGCTCTGTTTCTTGTTCATGGGCTTTTCGATATACGCATCGTCCCTATTCACCGCACTCAATAATGGGCTTGTTTCGGCGCTCATCTCGTTTTTGCGCACACTCGTGTTCGAAACAGGAGCGGTTATCATTCTGCCGCTCATCTTCGGCATCGACGGCATCTGGTTCTCCGTAACCGTCGCTGAGATGTTCGCCTGCGCAATAGCGGCTTGCTTTATGATCGGCCTCTCTGGTCACTACGGCTATCGTAAACAAAAGAAACTTCCTGCAGAGAACCCGCTCCCTCCTCAGCCGTGATATGCTAACGAAAGAGCGTTCATCATGGTTTTCGCGGGCGGTCCGAAGCCTACGCGAGTCGCTAAAGCAGCTGATGAATCACCCGATAATCCACTTCTTGCTTACCAGGAATTAAGGAGCTGGCCATGCATGCACCAACCTTGCCCAAGTTGAAGAAGACTCCTAAACGCATCCTCGACCTTGTCCATCTGTTGTTCGCGAGCCTGTGGCTTGGCGGCTTCACCATCGTGTTCGTATGCTCGATCAGGCTCTGGACGCAAACGATCGATCCGGTCTTCGGTCTTGCAACGATCAACTTCGTCCAAGAGGTCGTGAAGGTCTGCATCCCTGCGCTCATGGCAACCGGACTTCTGTACGGCTTTGCCACAAAATGGGGTTTCTTCTCTCATGGTTGGGTCACCGCAAAATGGGTGCTCACTATTGCGCTTGTCGTCTCAACTGCACTCGTCCCCATCCATCCGCTCTGCTTGAGCGGGATCGTGGCAGGCATGATCGCGCTCTTTGCTCTTTCGATCTTCAAGCCCCACAAGAAAGCTCAAAAAGCGCCGCAGCGCGCATAGTCACACGAAAAGGAACTGAATGAACGAGATCAAATGCCCTCATTGTGGCCAAGTCTTCACCGTTGACGAAAGCGGCTACGCTGCTCTTTTGAACCAGGTACGCGACCATGAATTTCAACGCGAGCTGAACGAACGCATCTCGCTTGCTGAAAAGAATCGCGAACAGGATATGGCTCTTGCGGTTGCGAAAGCTGAAGAGGAGCTGCGCGCGCAAATTGCGCAGCGCGATAGCCAGCTTGCCGCACAGACCGAGCAGTTCCGTGCCGAAGCCAAAGATCTTCAGCTTGCAGCTCAAAACGAAAAGGCGGAGCTTGAAAAGCAGCTCGAAGCACTGAAGGCGCAGCTTCAGTCACAGGCGAGCGAGGCTGATACTGCCCGAAAGCTTGCCGTTGCCGATGCTTTGAACGCGGAAAGCGATAAGCTACGCGCCGTCGAAAAGGAGCGCGATTCGCTCGCGCAACAGCTTGAAACGCAGCGTCAACAGGCTTCGACTGAAACCCAACTTGCGCTCCAGAAGCAAGAATCGACCCTGAAGGATGCCCGCATCGCAGTTGAACGCGAGCGTGATGAACTGCGCGCCCAGGTGGTTCGCGAACAAGAGGCACTCGCACGCATCGAAGCCGAGCATAAGGCAACGCTGGCAGAAAAGCTCGCTGCTAAGGATGAGCTCATCGCCGATCGCGAACGCGAGATCCTCCGCATTCAAGACATGAAAGCGCAGCTCTCTACGAAGATGCTCGGCGAGAGCCTCGAGCAACACTGCGAGATCGAGTTCAACCGTCTGCGCCCCACCGCCTTCCCACATGCCTATTTCGAGAAGGACAACGAAGTGATCGAAGGCACCAAGGGCGATTTCGTCTTCCGCGATTTTGATGAAGAGGGCAACGAGATCATCTCCATCATGTTCGAGATGAAGAACGAGGCAGACGATTCTGTGAATCGCAAAACTAACGAATCGCACTTCAAGAAACTCGATGCCGATCGCAAGAAGAAGAACTGCGAATATGCGGTGCTCGTTTCGCTGCTCGAGCCTGAAAACGAGCTTTACAACGCTGGCATCACTGATGTGTCTTACCGCTTCGAGAAGATGTACGTGATCCGACCGCAGTTCTTCATTCCCATCATCACGCTTCTGCGCAACGCGGCGCTCTCTTCGCTGCAGTACCGTAAAGAGCTTGCGCTCGTTCGTCAGCAGAACATCGATGTGACGAATTTCGAAGATCAGCTGGCTGATTTCAAAGACAAGTTCGGGCGCAACTACCGCATTGCGAGCCAGAAATTCCAAAAGGCCATCGAAGAGATCGATAAGTCGATCGATCACCTGCAGAAGATCAAGGACAACCTGATCGGCAGCGAAAATCAGCTTCGTCTGGCAAATGACAAAGCCGAAGATCTTACGGTCAAGAAGCTCACGCGCAAGAACCCCACCATGAAAGCGCTGCTCGACGAAGCGCGTGAGGCGAAAAGCACCTCGACTGACAATGATTAGTTCAAAGGGCTTGTCTTGAATCGCGTTCTGTTCAATTCTCTTATCGTTTTTATAGCGGGATCCTGTTACGGATTCATTGTTCCAGCCATCAAGAGCGCAGCTGAGATCGGCATTTATCCTCACACGTTCGTGCCCTTGCAGTATTTGGTGGCCTTTTTAGTGTGCCTTGCCATCATGCTCGTTCGGCGCATCAAATGGGCCTCGCCTAAAAATCTTGCCAAGCTTGCCCTGCTTGGTGTTTTCACCGGCGGTACGAGCGTTTGCTACTATTCAGCAGTTTCGCTCCTGCCCTCTTCTGCCGCCTTAACGCTGCTCTTCCAATACATTTGGATCAGCGTGTTGATCGAGTGCCTTCACAAGAAAAAGCTCCCAGCAACCTCGACGATCATTGCCATTGTTGTCACACTCGTTGGAACGCTCTTCGCAACTGGCTTGCTTGATGGAAGCGTTGCGGCGCTCAACCCCCTTGGCATTGCCTATGGTCTTGGATCCGCACTCTTCTACGCGCTTTTTCTCTACTATTCAGGAACCTTGGGAACAGGCCAGCCTATCGTACTGCGCACGACCATGCTAACCGCTGGCGGCTTGCTCTTCACTTCGATCGCAAGCCCAGCAGCTTACACGCAAGCCTTCTTCGATCCTATAACCTGGCCGTTCGCCATCGGTTTCGCAGTGCTTGGCATCCTCATTCCCACTACGCTCATCAACTTCGCAAGCCCCAAGCTCACCACGGGCATGGTTTCGATCATGGCCTCGAGCGAGCTGCCGGTGGGTATTTTCGCAGCTTGGGCCATCGTGGGCGATGCACCTTCCCCGCTCGTGCTCTTCGGTGCTTTCCTCGTTTTGGCGGGCATTGTTGTCAAGCAACTTCCGTCTCTCATGAAACGAAATGCGGGCACTCCTTCGTGAACAGGGGACAGGGCAAGTGTTCAATCCGCGCTATGGGCGCAAACCATATCTGAAACGCAATAGATTGAACACTTGCCCTGTCCCCTGTTCACGCCCTGCATGATAGACTAAAACAAACACATGAAGGGGGTTCACTGTGGCTGAATATCTAGGAGATGGCATCTATCGCGTGGGCAAGGCCGAGAGGCTCTGGTCATGCCGAAAAGCGGTCATGGATGATGCGATTGACCAGGTAGAACCAGGAATTCCTCCTGCAGATGCTCGCTTTGGTTGGTTTAAGGGAGCGATCCCTACGCCATCGAACGAGGGCGGCTTCTACGTAGTCGAGTTCCTTGACGATCAGAAGATCCGTGTGCTTGCCTACGTCGATATGTACGGTCGCGCTTTCACCACTGAAACTGGCTTCGAACGCCCTCCCGCTCAGCCGCAAGATCTTTTCATCGCGCTTGCTGAAGGCTCTTCGAGCAACGGCACGATCTTCGTGCGCGGAGAAGACGGCAGCCCCATTGCTTGCGCTCCCTTCACGAAAAGTGGCAGCGGGCAAAACGCCAAATACACGATCGGCGAAACCTGGTACGACTTCAAAGGCCACGGGAAGCGCCTTCATTATTATGACCTGATGACCCGCGCTTATCTGGCTTTCGTGTACCGACCAACACTCGGCAAAGCAACACTGCCCTTCGGCATCGATGAGGTCTATCGAGTGCTCGCACAAGACGAACTGCTCCCCGCCTTGAAGACCGTGATCGAACGAGCAAACAAGGTTGAAACGGACCATCTTGTTACGGCTCATCCAGTGGTCTCGAAATTGAGCCATCGTCTTGTTGCAGCCGGCATACCCGATCTTGCAGCTGAAGATGAAGATGCTGAACTCCGCCTGATTCGCACTGCGCAATATGCCAACACCTTCTTCGTGCGCGACATGAATGAATCGTCCGCCCTGCCAGAGACTACGATTTGGGAGATCGAAGCTGCACTCAATTTGTTCTCACTTACCGAATCGCTTCTCCAGGTCCTGCAATCCAAAGGCGAACTCGCGAGCCTTGCTGGCTGTGAGGCTTATCTTCTTGAAACAGCCGCGGGACAATCGATCGAGCTCGAACTTGCCAGCGAATTAGCTGTTGGCAAGCCAGCCGGGCAGTGGCAGGCGCGCTCGCATATCGCTGCAGGAATAGAGAACATGGCACTCCCCCTTCGGGTAGAAGCACGCTTCAGACTCGATCTGCCAGCTGGGCAGGTCAAGTTCGAGATGCGTGTTCCTGATGCTTCGATGATGGCTTCGCTGTTCGATAAATCTGAAGGCGAAGCAGCCGCACTTGCAGAACGCTATGCGCGGCAGGTGGGACTTCTTCTCGTTGATATCGCGATGCGCTCTTCTGCCCGCATCGAACGTGTTGACCTGGTCGCACGCACCATCGGTCGCGATGGTTCAGAAGATGTTGACCTCTTCTCCGCTTCGTTCGATCGCAATCTCTACGAGCGCTCAAACGGGTTCCTTGAAGAACGCAAAGGCGATCCCTCAACCCTCTATGAGAGCCTTCCCGACCAGGTAACAAGTGCAAACTTCACCGAAGCCGCATCGCTTCCAGCCACACCTCAACCTGATCCCCATGCAGAGCTTTCACCAGAAGTTGCTACGGCTTTTAGTGCAAAAACGTACCGCGACCTGGAGATATTCTTTAACGCTGAATTGCGCTCGACAGCAGAACGTCTTGCCGATGCGATAGCTGCTGCCGCAGACACTTCAAGCGCCGTTGCCAGCGTTCGCCAGATCGAAGCAGAGACGCTCGCGCATGATTCGAACCCCCCGCACCGGCGAAGCATTCACCCGCCTTCTGCGGGCGCTCGCTGAAGGAACCATCGACCCTCACGAGCAGAACACCACGGTCAATTGCTTCCTGGGCGAAGACGAATGCATGAGCGCCTATCGCGCCGCTGAAGCATTGACCTCAGCTGACCAACCTGAAGAGGCACTCCAAATTCTGACCAGCGCCGTTGCAAAACTCGAAGAAACAGGGCATTTTGCAGACAATGAAACGACCGTCTATCGTGTGTTCGATTCGTACGCTGCGCGACTCGTCTATAACCAGGTGAAAGCAGGCACGCTCCCTGCACCGCAAGATTGCACGATCTTGCAAGACAGAGGAAAAGAAACGCAGCTCGCACCCGATAGCTATGCGTTCTGCCTCTTCGAGCTTGCTTATTTGCTCTGTTCGCGCGACCACATCGATGAAGCGATGCGCTGCGCTAAAAAAGCGATCACAATAGCTCCCACCATGAGCGCAGGATATCGTGCTCTCGGGCGAATCTTCGTGTTCAAGGATGATTTCGCAAACGCGCAAGCCACGCTTGAGAGCGCTCTTACGCTTATGACCTCGCCTGATGATATCGGCGCCCTCTACTACCATCTTGCCTATGCGCTCTGGAAATCGGGCGATCCTGAAACAGCGCTCGCAAGTTATATCAAAGCGCTCCAAACTTCCAACGTTGTGAGTGCGGCCTGCGTGTCGGAGATCGAAGAGCTTCAGAAAGACACGGGGCTGCCACTTCCCCTCAGCGAAGATATCGATAGACTCCTTGATGACGCAGGAGTTCCCCTTGTGCCGACTGAAAGCATGCGCACGGTTCTGGAAGAAGCTGCGATCACCGTGCTCGACGAAGGATTATTCGACATCGCACGCGTTCTTCTATCTTTCGTATTCCGCTATCGCAACGATAATGCCTTGGTAGGCGTGCTGCGTTCACTTGAAACAAGTCTGTTCTGATCAGGAGAAGCGCGCTGCTCTGCGAAAACAAGTCGTTAAGCAGCTTCTTTGCGGATGAGAACTACACGAGAAAAGCTATCCGAACATCAAGAGCTCTTGCTTTTCTGTCACGATCGGGCGCCCATCGAACACCCCATCAGGGTGCCACTTCGAAAGTCCTTCGATCAATTCTTCGACGGTTTTGGGGAATTGGAACGCATCCTTATCCCAATGCTCGATGAAATCATGCTCGTGCATGTTCTCGATGAGCTGGTGAAGCGGCTCATAGAAACCATCGATATCAAGGCAGAAGCAAGGGCCAGGAGTCAGGTGCAAACGAATGCGCGACATGATCTCCGAGATCTCTTCGAGCGTACCAACGCCCCCCGGAAGTGCCACGAAAACATCGCCGAGTTCGATCATCTTGGCTTTGCGTTCACTCATGTTCTCAACCACATAAAGCTCGGTCAGATCCTGCTGCTCAACGCCCGCATCAATGAAGAACTGCGGCTCAACGCCATACACTTCGCCACCATGCTCAAGCACCACGCGCGATATCAGCCCCATAAGACCTACCGAGCTTCCGCCATACACGAGCGTATTGCCTGAATCTCCGATCCAAGCGCCCAGTTCAAGAGCTGCTTTTGCATAGTTCGTATTGTTTCCCGGATTCGATCCGCAATAGACGACGACATTCATAGTGGTTCCTTTAATACTGCGTTTTAGCTTTGTTTCTTCTTCGTTTTGCGCGCAGGAAGTTCAGGATACATCGCTTCGAACAGTTCCTTGATCGCATCAGCATCTTTAACATTCTCGATCTTCAGCATCTCCTTCGCTCCCGCATAGGGAATTTCAAGAGAAGCGTTCGCAAGCAACCTGCGAGAAGAATCGGTCACCTTCACCAGAAGACGATCGTCGTAGATGCCTCCGATCACTTTATCACGATAATAGACGACATATTCCCCCATCATCGCACGAGACGAAACATTGCCATCAGTTGCAATGTTCAGCCGTTCGATCACGTATGCAACGCGCTCTTTTGATGATGCCATTTCCTTCTCCATTCCTTACGTTCTATAAAAGAATATCGGATACTTCACCTGTGCTCAATTCGCACATAAAAAGGACGGATGCAAAAACAAAGCAAAGAAGAGTGGGGGGGCGGCTCTCTTCTTTGCTTCAGAATGCTTGTATGAAGTTTTGGAATCAGAGTATCAAGGTTTATTCATCTGCGAACATTGGTGTTGAAAGGTAGCGCTCACCGGTATCAGGCAAGATAGCCACGATGGTCTTGCCTTCGTTTTCGGGACGTTTTGCCAGTTCAAGAGCAGCCCATACAGCGGCTCCCGAAGAGATTCCTACCAGCACGCCTTCTTCGCGCCCGATCTCGCGCCCAATCGCGAACGCATCGTCGCTTTCGACCGTGATCACTTCGTCGTAGAGCGTGGTATCCAGAACCTCTGGCACGAATCCCGCACCAATGCCTTGGATCTTGTGCGAACCAGCACGTCCTTCAGAAAGGACCGGCGAATCAGAAGGTTCAACTGCAATGAGCTTTACCTCGGGGTTCTGCTCCTTCAAATACTGACCGATGCCCGTGAGCGTGCCGCCCGTACCAACACCAGCAACCAAGATGTCCACGGTGCCATCTGTATCCTGCCAGATCTCAGGACCTGTCGTTGCCTTATGGATTGCCGGATTCGCGGGATTGATGAACTGCCCGGGAATGAAGCTGCCTTCGATCTCGGCCGCGAGTTCGTTCGCTTTTTCGATAGCGCCGGTCATACCCTTCGCGCCATCGGTCAACACGATCTTGGCCCCATATGCCTTGATGAGATTACGTCGCTCGACGCTCATCGTTTCTGGCATGGTCAAAATGAGCTGGTAACCACGAGCTGCCGCAATAGAAGCCAGTCCGATTCCCGTATTTCCCGAGGTTGGCTCGATAATGGTCGCTCCAGGCTTCAAGATGCCTGCTGCTTCGGCATCATCGATCATCGCTTTCGCAATACGGTCCTTGATCGAGCCCGCTGGATTGAAATACTCGAGCTTTCCTAAGATTCGTGCCGAAACCCCATGTGCTTCCTCAACGCGTTTAAGTTCCAAAAGGGGCGTATGCCCAACGAGCTGATCGACTGACTCATAAACCTTCATGGTGCATCCTCTCTAATTCCTATTATTTCTATAGGTTAATAGGATTATAACCCGCTGTTCTTCGCTGTCAAGCACCTGCCCACAACTTCCCTACAAGACTGTATTACAATATTCCTAGTAAATTGGAAGGAATAAGGAGCCCCCGTTATGCTGGTCTCAACAAAAGGACGTTATGCGCTTCGCGCGGTGGTCGATATCGCAGAGAATTCTCGCGTCGATCGCGTTTCGCTCCGTTCCGTTGCAGAGCGCCAGGGCATATCTGATAAATACCTTGAAGCCATCATCAAACCCCTGGTCGTAGCAGGCATACTGGCAAGCGTGCGCGGAAAGAACGGCGGCTATCAGCTCGCGCGACCAGCAAGCGATATAACTGCTGGTGATGTGATTCGCGCCGTTGAAGGAGAGGTTGCTTCTGCCCCCTGCAGCGCAGAGGGCGAGCCATGCGAACGCGCTTCGCTGTGCCGCACTGCTCGTTTTTGGATGGGACTCGAAAACGTGGTGGACCAGTATCTTGATGCTACCAACATCGCTGATCTCGCAGTGCCCGACCTAGCTGGCAACGACTACGTTATTTAATTAGTTGAAATTTTGAAGTTCAGCGGAAGCGATTCAAAATGATCGCGAGCCGCGCTAGGCAAGGCGCGTCTTCTTCGTGACAGGGCACGTGAGCGACCTACCCCGCTTGAGGTAGTGAATGAAGAACCCGATGCCCGCAAGAGCCAACGCCGACCCAATGCCGGTATACATGAACGCCACGATCCATGCAGGAATGATCCCGAATTCACGGAGCGCAATGCCGCCGCCCATCATGATAGCCATCATGATGTAGCCCTTCACATCGAAGAAAGCGAACGCGCAAGTGGGTTCATTGCCATAAGCACGAATACGGTTCGACTGCTTTCCCACTAACTTCGCGAACATCATATGGAACAAGAGGAACGTGACGACAACCCCAACGGCAAGTAGGGCAGCAACAAGTTCGGTCTCCGTGATAGCGATAACGCCAAGGCGCAAGATATTGATACCAGCCAGCAGCCAGACAACAGCTGCGATGATAAGGAGCTTTTCAGATTTAACCTTCAACATATTCATCAACTCCTTCTCAATTGCATCTTTCTTTGCTGTCATTTTCCGCCGCGCACAATCAGTTTTCAAGTAGAAAAAACGATTATCCCGACATAATTCAGATGCCGGCATTCCCGCACGCAGCGAACTGCATGGGCTCTCCGCCAACCAGCCTGATTCCGCAACAGGCAAACTATCCTAAGCTCTACGTGCGCAAACGCACCGCAACACCTATACTTGAAGGAGAATGAAAGAACGTAGTATCTGCCTGCGCAGATGAGGATACAAAAGTTATGAGCAATCAACAAACAAGGAAGCGCCCTTCGCTCACTACCTGGATTTTAATATCGCTGGTAGCGGGCATCGTAGTGGGCCTGCTCATCTCGGCTGTCTCCCCCGAAGGCTCACCGTTCGACCAGTATGTGACCGAAGGGCTCTTCTATGTGCTCGGTCAATGGTTCATTCGCCTGATGCAAATGCTCGTGATCCCACTGGTCTTCTGTTCGATCGTATGCGGTGCTGCAGCGATGGCGGATCCGAAACTGCTCGGAAAAGTGGGCATCGGCACGTTGCTCATGTATATCATCACCACTGCTCTCGCCGTGCTCATCGCGATCGGCCTTGCCCAGCTGGTCGCGCCAGGTGTGGGTCTTGACCTGGCCTCGGTCATCATGGCCGACACCACAACTGCCAGCACCGAAGTGAGCATGGCAGAAACGCTCATCAACATCATCCCTACCAACATCATCGAGGCGATGAACAACGGCGCAATGCTTCAGATCATCTTCTTCGCACTCATTCTTGGGTTCGTGCTCGGTCGCCTCGGAAGCAAGGTCGAGACGGTGAATCGGTTCTTCGAGCAATTCAACACCGTAATGATGACCATGATCGACATCATGCTCAAGGTTGCCCCTATTGGTATCTTTTGCTTGATCGCACGCACTTTTGCCAACCTGGGTATCACGGGCATGATGCCCATGCTGAAGTTCATCCTCACGGTCTATGGCGGGCTCTTCATCCAGCTCTTCATCGTTTACGCGATCATCTTCGTCCTGTTCACGCGCCTGAACCCTTTTCGGTTCTTACGCAAGATGCTGCCCGTCATACTCTTTGCTTTCTCGACCAGCTCATCGAATGCGACCATTCCGCTCAATCTTGAAACGCTCGAGCGTAAATGCGGCGTTGATGAAAAGGTAGCATCCTTCACCATTCCGCTGGGCGCAACCATCAACATGAGTGGCACGGCCATCATGCAGGGCGTGGCGGTGGTGTTCGTGGCGCAAGCCTTCGGCATCGATCTATCCACGAGCGCGCTCATGACCGTGGTCATCACCGCAGTCACCGCAGCGATCGGCACCGCAGGAGTGCCTGGCGTGGGAACCATCATGCTCGCAATGGTCTTCGAATCGGTAGGCTTGCCGGCCGCCGGCATTGCCATGATCATGGGCGTTGATCGTATCTTGGACATGGGTCGCACCGCGGTGAACGTGACTGGCGATGCCGTGGTAACGATGTGCATGGCCAGCCTCACGAAAACGCTCGACCGCAACGTATTCCAAAGCCGTAACGAGGATCTGATCGAAGAGCCCGCAAAAGCGCCATCAGAATAAATCCCTGCTCAGAGGCATTTTGTTCTACTATTAGTACATTTTTTGTGTACTGATTGAACAGGGAACAGGGCAAGTGTTCATCGTCCCCTGTTCATTCCGCTGGGCACTTTATTACAGCAAAGCACCTAAATCTCTCTTGCAGCACAGTGAAGTTCAGTAGAATAACGACTGTTGCTTTAATCCTCTAAATCAACACAATTACGCATAATCCAAAATAGTCCTGACCATCAAGGGCGCTGGAGAGCCCAAGCCATGGAAGAAGCTTTGCTGAACATCGTCGTTACCATCAATTCGTATCTCTCGAATTACGTGCTGATCATCCTGCTCATCGGCGCAGGCCTCTACTTCACCATCCGAACGCGCTTCGTGCAGATTCGCTGCTTCGGAGAAGGCTGGAAGCGCGTTTTTGGCGGCTTCTCGCTCTTCGGCAAAAAGGAGAAGAGCGGCATGAGTTCCTTCCAGGCACTCACCACTGCTATTGCGGCGCAGGTCGGCACTGGTAACATCGTTGGTGCGTGCGGCGCGATCCTGATCGGTGGCCCTGGTGCGATCTTCTGGATGTGGCTCATCGCATTTTTAGGTATGGCCACGAACTACGCCGAGGCGGTGCTCGCACAAAAGACACGTATCGTCGATAGCGAAGGCATCGTTCACGGCGGTCCGGTCTACTACATCAAGACCGCATTCCGCGGCAAGTTCGGTACCTTCCTTGCTGGCTTCTTCTCAGTTGCGATCATCCTCGCACTCGGCTTCATGGGATGCATGGTGCAATCGAACTCCATCGCTTCGACCTGCGAAACTGCTTTCGGCATTCCCGCATGGGTGTGGGGCATCGCGGTTGTTGCGATCGCTGCTTACGTGTTCATCGGCGGCGTTGGACGCTTGGCGGTCGTTACGGAAAAGATCGTTCCGCTCATGGCGATCGTTTACTTGATCGGCGGCCTTATCGTGCTGCTTGCGAATCTCCCTGCAACCGGCGAAGCGTTCGCACTCATCTTCTCTTGCGCATTCAATCCGCAGGCAGAGATCGGCGGCGTGACCTTCGGTATCCTGGCAGCGCTTGCACAAGGCGCGAAGCGCGGTCTCTTCTCGAACGAAGCGGGCATGGGTTCTACCCCGCACGCTCACGCACAGGCAAACGTGAAGAACCCGCACGAGCAGGGAACCGTTGCGCTGATCGGCGTTTTCGTTGACACCTTCATCGTGGTTACCATCACCGCGCTCGTTGTTATCAGCGTGCTCTACACGGGCAACGGCGCACTGGCTCAAGGTGCTTACGAAGGCATCGACAAGACCAACATGGCGCAGCTCGCATTCGGTTCGATGTTCGGCGAAGTGGGCGGCAATGTGTTTGTGGCTATCTGCTTGCTGTTCTTCGCATTCTCTACGATCTTGAGCTGGAATCTGTTCGCAAAGATCAACGTTCAGTATCTCTTTGGCAAGAAGGCAGTTCCGGTGTTCACCGCTATTGCGCTCATTTTCATTTTCATGGGCTCGTTGCTCTCAAACGACCTGGTATGGGAACTTGCCGACATGTTCAATCAGCTCATGGTTCTCCCGAACGTTATCGGCCTGATCGCTCTCGGTGGCGGCGTTGCAGCTTGCGCACGTACGGCAGGTAAATCGTGGGGTAAGGCCGCAGCGAAGATCGAACGCGAACACGAAGAAGGCATCAATACGAGCAACCCGGATAAACCGAACTGGGAAGCATAAGCGAAGCGTCGAAAAGCATACTGTTCGCTGCTCCTTATGTCTTCTATGCTGCATAGCCTTAAGGAACAGCGCATCACTCCAGGTCAAGTAAAAGATATTTGCCGGTGATGCTCTGAGGGTTCGCCGCTATATCTTCTGGCGTGCCCGTGGCAACCATCTTGCCGCCAGCCTCGCCTCCGCCTGGACCAAGGTCGATCACGTAATCCGAGTTCGCGATCATATCCAAATCGTGCTCGATCACGATCACCGTTGCTCCTTTATCGATCAAGCGCTGTAATACACGCAGCAATACCTCAACATCGTGCGGATGCAGACCAATAGTAGGTTCGTCGAAGACGAATAGAGCCCCCTGTTGCTTTTTGTGCATCTCACCTGCAAGTTTCAATCGTTGCGCTTCACCACCCGAAAGAGCGGGCGTTGCTTCTCCAAGGGTAAGATAGCCCAAGCCAAGCTCGGAAAGCGTGCGTAGCTTCACGGCCATGCTCGGCAGATTTCCACTCAACGCCAAAAGTTGGTCGACCGTAAGCGCCAGGATTTCAGGGAGCGAAAGCTCATCATCGTGCGCGGTTTCGGGCGCGTCGATAGATTTGGCTAGCTCGTCTGCTTCGTCCTGTTCGCTCTCTCCATCAAGTTCATTCAGCTCATCTGGCAAAACTTGCAGGGGCAACCGAATCTGATACGCCTCTTTGCCATAACGCGAGCCGCCACAATCGGGACAAGGAATGTCTACATCGGGCAAGAACTGCACATCGAGCGATATCTGCCCTGTTCCATCGCAGGTCGGGCACCGCAAACTGCCGGTGTTGTAGGAGAAGGCGCCCGCTTTAAGCCCGCGTTCCTTCGCAGCTGGCAATGCGGCAAAGGAACGGCGCAAGATATCGAGCACCCCCGAATAGGTTGCAACTGTCGAGCGAATGTTAGCACCGATCGGCGTCGAATCGATCAGGTGAACACGCTCGATATCTCCTGGGTCGATCTGATGAACGTGTGCGGGCAGCGCTTTTCCTGCGAAGCTCGCAACAAGCGCCGGCACCAAGCTTTCCAAGATGAGCGTCGTCTTCCCCGAACCTGAAACGCCCGTGATCGACGTAAGGCGCGCAATCGGAAAATCGACCGAAAGCGGCTTCACCGTATGGATCGCGCCTGTTTCAAGATGAATCGCGCCTTCATCGAACAAGTGGGCTTTCGCAACGCGGCTGCGCACATCCACCTTGCGCTTGCCCGAAAGATACGGCCCGATGCGTGAAGCAGGATCGCTCTCTACCTCATCTACCGTTCCCTGCGCGATCACGCGTCCACCGTGCGCGCCCGATCCTGGTCCTATCTCGATGATCCAGTTCACCTGCTCGAGCACGCGCACATCATGGTCGATCACAACAACCGAATTGCCATCGCCAAGCAGATTATCCATCACACCCAGCAAGCCTTCGACATTGGAAGGATGGAGGCCGATCGAAGGCTCATCGAGCACATAGAGCACCCCGGTCGTACGACTTCGCACCGCACGAGCGAAGGCCACGCGCTGACGCTCTCCATTGGAAAGCGTTGCGCTCGCGCGATCGAGGCTCAAATACCCAAGCCCCAGCTGCTGCAGGCGCTCGATCGGCTCTTGTGTCTCAGCAATGATCGCGCGTGCCATAGGCTGCATATCTTCAGGCAAGCTTGCGGGGATCGTAGGCAGCCACCAGCTCAATTCATCAAGCGTGAGCGCTGTTGCTTCGGCCAAGTTCTTCCCATCGAGCAGCGAAGAACGCGCACGCTTCGAAAGACGCGAGCCACCGCAATCGGGGCAGGCCTCTTGCTTCAAGAACTTGGCAACGCGTGCAAGGCCTTTATCGTCCTTCACTTTAGAAAGCGCATTCTTCACCGTGTTCACCGCACTGTAATACGTGAAATCGAGCTCGGTAGCATGGTCCTTATTCTTCGGCACATAGAGAATGTGCTTCTTCTCCATCGGGCCATGCAGAACGATATCCTGCTCCTTAGGAGTCAGCTCGCAATAGGGAACATCGATGCGCACACCCATTTCCTTCGCGACCTGCGGCATGAGCGACCACATGAGTTGGCGCCAAGGCGCAACCGCCCCTTCTTCGAGCGTAAGCTTGGGGTCTGCGATAAGGGTATCCTCGTCCACTTCGCGCACCACACCTGTTCCGCCGCATGTTGGGCAAGCGCCCGCGCTGTTGAACGCCAGATCTTCAGCGCTTGGCCCATAGAATTCCACATGACAGATCGGACATTCGAGCGGTTTTTCGGCGGCAACATTCAAGCTTGGTGGCACATGGTGACCATTGGGACATTCATGACTGCCGAGACGAGAGAACAACAAGCGCAGATAATTGAGCAATTCGGTCGACGTTCCGAAGGTCGAATGCACGCCGCCCGCACCTGGCCGCTGACGCAAGGCAATGGCAGCTGGAACATGGAGCACCTCATCAACTTGCGCGCGCGTAGTTTGGCTGATGCGGCGCCTCGTATATGTCGAAAGCGCCTCAAGATACCGCCTGCTTCCTTCGGCGTAGAGCACCCCAAGCGCCAGCGAACTCTTTCCCGAGCCCGAAACGCCCGCAATACCAACCAGCTCATGCAGCGGAACATCCACATCAATGTTCTTCAGATTGTGCACGCGCGCACCGCGCACCTCGATCGCTTGCGGCTCATGAAACGCAGCGCTTCCCTCTTGTTGAGATGAAATGGACTCGTTCGATGCGACTTTGCTCGATGCGTTCATGCTTGCTACCAATCCAACCGTCGTTTTGCCTTTTTTCGCCCGCACTTGAGAAGCTCAAGATTGGATGCTTCTTAATCATAGCTTGGTCTTTTCCCTTGCTAAACACGAATTGCAGCTGTTACGTATTCGCTCAATTATCAACGCTTAGTGAGAGCTTTGTTCACTCTTGCGTATAAGCCAAACCCTTTCTTCCTTTAGGCTCAGACAGACGCGACGGTGCTTATTCGAGCACGAACAACGCCTTCACTCCATGTTGCGGCCTCTCCTTAATCTCGCTTGCGCACTTTGTTAGAATGGGTGTACAAAATACCCGAACGCAATCGAGGACTCATGTACGACGGTCAACCCCAACCTGAACGCAACGATCCCTGCTGGTGTGGCAGCGGCAAGAAATACAAGAAATGCCACCTTTCGATCGACAACCAGCTCCAGCACTTCTACGACGAAGGGCTTGAGGTTCCTTCGCGCGCCATGCTGAAAAACGCTGAGGATATCGAAGCGGTGCGCAAGAGTGCGGCAGTGAACATCGGCGTGCTCGATTATGTTGCTGAACGCATCGGCCCTGGCGTAACAACTGCCCAGATCAACGATTGGGTGAACGAATACACGGAAGCGCACGGAGGCATCCCTGCCGATCTTGATTTCGAAGGCTATCCGTTCAGCGTGTGCATCTCTATCAATGAGGTTGTTTGCCACGGCATGCCCTCCGAAGACGATGTGCTCAAAGAAGGCGACATCGTGAACGTGGATTGCTCCACGATCGTTGATGGCTACTTCTCCGATTCCTCACGCATGTTCTGCATCGGTGAGGTTTCCGAAGAACGCAAGCGCCTTGTTGAAGTAACCCGCGAAGCCATGTTAAAGGGGCTTGAACAGGTGAAACCGTGGGGCCGCTTGGGTGATGTGGGCGCTGCCGTGAAGGCGCATGCTGAAGCGAACGGCTTTTCGGTCGTGCGCGAATTCGGCGGTCACGGCATCGGCTGGGACTTCCATGAGGATCCGTTTGTCAGCCATGTCTCCGAAGCGGGCACGGGTGTGGTTCTTGCACCAGGCATGATGTTCACGATCGAGCCGATGATCAACGCCGGCGAATCGCCCATCGACATGAGCGATCCCAATGGCTGGACCGTACGCACGGCCGACGGAAGCGATTCTGCACAGTGGGAGATTCAAGTTGTCGTCACTGAAGACGGCTACGAACTCCTCTCCTGGTAAATGTGACAAACTACCCGGTCGTTCGACACCTGCAAGTGCTGCTTGCGTGTGGTGGTTTTGCAATTACGCGAAGGTATGAAGGGTGGAGCTGTCGAGGTCAACAGCGCTCATAGGGTAAGGCTTGATTGCGGGGTCTTCGTAGAGCGACATATAGTACGTGTTGGTCGCTGAAGAGAAGCCACCCGTATAGATGGTGTACTCGTACTTCCCATCTTCCATCAGCCCTCCGCCAAGGAATTGCTCGACCGAGCCGAGCGTACGGAACAAGCGCGTCACGTTGGCCGATTCGCCCTGCTGAGCCGGATAATGCGTATTGTAGTAGGCAGCACGCACGAAGCGATCAGGCGAATAGTTCGACCCGGGCATGCCGACCAGATTCTCGCCACTCCCATAAGGAGCGAACTCGACATTCCCCCACTTCACCTGAGGCTTGAATTCTGAACTCAGGTTCAAGTAGCTGCGCAGGTGTTCATGATGCCAATCGTAGGTGGGCTGATTCGCAAGCACATCAACATCGTTATGGTGAACATGCATGCCATCAGCCATATATTCGACTACGATCGAACGCTTTGCATCACAGATTATATAGTGAAGCAGCGCCACAGGGTACTGCTCGTTCACCTGCTTAGCCACGATGGCAACGTTCTCCAGCGCCGCCTCAACCTCATCAACGGAAGTGAAGTTGCTTGCAACCCAGAGAGGAAATTCATACGCTGCAACATTCGTCTTCCCTTCAACGGCGTCCGCCTCGTACTGGGCGTAGCCAGGGAAATTCAGGCCAGCAATGTAGAGTCCTTTTTCATTGCCGCAGTCAAAATACAGCGGTATATCTTCAACGACGATGCAGGTGCCAATGGTCGCAAACCCCGTTGCGTGTTGTTCGAACGCATACGGACGCACGTAATCGCGCGGAGTAACGGTTACTTTTTCGCCATACCCGCATTCCCAATCGAGATTGCGACCAGCATACATATTGCCTTCATTATCAGTAAAACGAATCCCTGTGCACATGATGAACCCCCTGCATTATCAGCAACAAGCGAAGGAATCAAGCTCCCCCCGCTTGCCACTGTTATTATAGGAGCGCATCAGGCAGGTATCTTTTTTACAAACGAACTGTTGAACGTCTGTTGTTCTTTCGAAAAGATGACGAACGACCGGGTAGTTTGTCACTTTTTTGGTTGTTGCGGAACAGGATCGTTCGGCCCTGGTCCTTCAGGAGTACCTGGAGCAGGCGGCGCAACATACGACTCGGGAGGAACATTCGAGACCGGATTGCCAGTTGGTGCAGGAGGGACATCAACGGGAGCCTCTGCTGATGAAGCATTCCCGAAAGGCGGTGGTGGAACCGCACCCGCCATCGCAGCCTGCTGTGCCGCGATCCTCTCCTGCCTGCGCGTCTTATGAATATCCCAATAGCTCATCCATAGATAGCCTGCAGTGAATATGATGCAGAAGATCACGGTAAGGAAGGACAGGATCGGCAGGTAAGCGCAGATCGTCAAGATAAGCGTACCGATAACGGCTGCAAGCACTGGATTCATACGATCCTTGAACAGCATCATACCAAGCGCCGAACCTGCAAAAGGAATCGAAAACAGCGCAATGATCAGCATCACGAGCACCATGAGTACCACCACAGGAATGGTGATGAGCGGGAAGATGAGCAGCAAGCATGCCAGCGGCGCCACCAAGAACACCACAAGACCAGCCAAAAGCATCATGCCAAGACGCTTGCGCGCCATGATCGAAGCGCTCACGAGTTGCTTGCGAATGATAACGAAGAACAAGCCCACGAGCACAATGTGAGCCATGCAGGCATACACGATCGATATGATGTCATCGAACAAGGTCGGCTGAGCAGTATTGATAGGGGCGCTATAGGTGACGTTAGGAACTTGCGCGCCATCTGCGATGTTGACCGTTACGCCTTCAGGAAGAACGAGCTGCCCCTTCACCTGCGCATTCTTTCCAATGTTGATCTGTTCTGCCTGGATGTTCAGATCCCCTTCGACCGCACCGTCGAAGCTCACCGTTTCACCGACGAGCAATCCACCCTGGTAAGAGCCAGAAATAGACAAGGTTCGCGCAGACGCATAGACGCCATTTGCACTCACGTCATTACCGAGCAAAATGTTCTGGGCGGCAACCGTGATATTGTTCGAGATCTGCGCATGGTCGATCATGATATCCTGAGCGGCAGCACGCACGCTGTCTGCCACCTTCACATTCTTCAGCGTAATGCTCTGACCAGCAGCAAGGATGCTGCCATGACCCGAAGTACCTACGTTGACCTTGCTCGCATCGAGGGTTTGCCCTGCCCAATACAGATCGTTCTCGATATCGGTATTCGAAACAGGATGCATAACGGCGAACAGATTGCCCGCATTGTAGGTAACATCAGATTCAATACCAGCAGCAGCCATGCTCGATCCGCCTTGGTCGAACGCGCTTGCTGCGAACGCCGCCGGGGTGCAGATCGGCAAACAGAAAGCGAGCGCAAAGGTTGCGAGAAGCGCTGCGATTCTCTTTCTCATAAATCTCTCCTTCATCATGCAGGCCAGACGCCTTTCGATCTATCTAGCCAGCTCGCGTATCCTTCAGCAGAGTTTCCGCGAAAACCTACTTAATACTACCTACTTAGTAATACGGATCTCTTCGATCGTGATCTTCTTCAAATATTCCTTGTCGAGCACACAGCCGATACCCGCATCATGACCTGGTGCGTTAAGCGTAAGTGCTCCGTTCTTGAGTGCAACCGGCGGCAGCGCAACATCCTCTTTGAAATAGTGCCCCGCATCTGAGATATCACCCGGCAAGTTCACATAGGGCAGCGTCTCGAACGCAGCATAGGTGCGCTTTGAAACACCCGTATCGAACATCCCTGCCATCCAGATCTGCTTGCCATGCTCAGCTGCCCAATTGCAGAAATCAAGCGCAGGCTGAATGCCGCCGAATTTGGCGATCTTGATAGCATACACGCTCAAGTTGTCGATCTCCATCGCATGATGCATATCGCGCGCAGAAACCACCGACTCATCTAAACAGATGGGGGTCTTGATCGAATCCTGCAAGAGTGAAAGGCGCTCAAGCAGGTCTTTCGATCCAGAGGTGGGCGTATAGTTCGGATCGAGCGGCTCTTCAAGACACGTGATGTTGAGTGCGTCGAGCTTATAGAGGATATCCATGGTCTCTTCCGTGAACGACTGATTCGCATCGAGGAAGATCATGAGGTCGGAGTGCTTTTCGCGCACCGCACGCACTTTCTCAAGACAGGAATCCGGCGTGATCTTGATCTTCACGCGATCATATCCAGCAGCAACCGCACGATCAACTTCGGCAAGCGTGTCTTCGGTACTCATGATGCCTATCACGGTTCCACCACGAACCTGCTTGCCGCGCACGCCACCGATGAGCTCCCACAAAGGTGCACCGACCACTTTGCCATACAGATCCCACACGGCCGATTCGACCGCAGCCTTCGCCATCGGATAATTCGCAAGCGCTGGGAAGGTAGCGAATGACCGGCTCACTTCGCTCGGATGAAGATAGCGCTCGTTCATCACGATGCTCGAAATAACATCCTTGGTAATCGCGTAATCGTCGCCGAGCGTTTCGGGAAGATACCAGTTCGTCGTGAATGAAACGCACTCGCCGATGCCGGTACGCCCTGCCCAGTCTTCAAGCTCGACGAAGAACGACTCGCGGGTGTCGATCTCGCGCTTCGGCGTTTTGATGGGCGTGTTGTAGGGCTGACGCGTGCGATAGAGCGTGACCGACTTGATATCGATGCGCCTATCGTAAAGACGCTTGAGCGCGATGCGATCGACCTTACCCACAGATGTCTGCGGGAACTGCTCGAGCACGAGAATATGCTTCGGATGATGCAAATGCGACATATGAGGCTCGAGGTATTCGTGAATATTGCGCGCGAATTCTTGCGGGCAAGAAGCAGGCCGGATACCCGTCTCTTCGGGATCGAGGCCCAGCTCCTTATAGTCTTTTGCAATGGCTTCAGGCGAATAGTCGGCCTCGATGAACGCCACCGGCCTATAGCCCCACAGCTCATCTGCGGTGCCGAACACATAGGCATCCTTCACGCCAGGAATGCGCAAGAGCGCCTCGCGAATCTCTTCAGGATAGATGTTCTCACCACCGGAAATGATGAGATCTTCCACGCGCTCATACACATAGAGCTTGCCATCGCGCCCCATGCGAGCGCGATCGCCCGTCACGAAATAGCCATCCATGCTCATTGCAGCACGTGCGTTCAGATAACCCGAGAACACCCCAGGGCCTTTTACCTGAAGTTGGCCGACCCCCTGCTTGTCGGGCTGAACGATGTGAACGAGATAGCCCGGCAGCATGCGCAAGCCACCATCGAACCCGCGCGTGATGGGCGCACAAGCGATCATGGAGGACGTCTCGGTCATGCCGTAGCTCGCGAAAACGCTCGCCCGAGCGCGAAGCGCCTGCTTGATGGTCTTCTTATTGAGCGCAGCGCCACCCAGCAGGATGCATTTATACTGCGCGATGATACGGTCGTTGTCGTAGGCGAGCAGGTCCTGCAAGATCTTGTCGACCACGGAGATATGCGTAACCTTGAAACTTAAGGCATCGTTGAGCAGGCGCGATGGCTGGTAACGAAGGTAGAGCAAGAACGGGCTTTCGTTTACGAGCGAACGCACCATGACTTCGAACCCACCGATATGACACATGGGTAAAACGAGCTGCCATATACCTTTGCCTGGTTTGCAGAGCGCCTTGGTCGCCGCCACCGCTGCACCGTGGAGCGAACGCCAGGAAAGCTGCGTTGCCTTCGGGGTGCCAGAAGAGCCCGAGGTGAACATGATGAGCCCGATATGGTCGGGGTCGAATTCGCGCTCTTTCTTCTCCGCATAGGAAAGGATCTCCATCGTGCGCGGATTCACCGGGATCTGGCCGTTGGGCTCATGCGCGAGCTCCATGATACCGATGCCGAGTGAATCGATGATCATGCGCTGAATGTGCTCTTCGGTAAGGATCGTGATGTTGTTCTGGTTCGACGCGTTTTCGAGCTCGACCTTGCGCAGCAAGCGCTCTTCATCGGATAAGCGCGGATTCAGCACGGCAAGCGTTGCCCCCAGATAAGCGACAGCAAAGGAGAGGAACACGAATTCGGGTCCGTTGAACAGGTTGCATGCAATATAGCGCGTGTCCTTGCCAAGGCCTTTTTTCTCGAGCTCTTGCGCAAGCGCCGCAGCGGCAAGGTGTGTTTGGCGATACGAAAAGACTTCCGATCCCGATTCAAGTTGCGTGTAGAAGAACGCCTTCGAACCTTTTTCTCGGGCAAGTTGTGCGAGCTTAATGATCATGGCTCTATCCTTTATCGATCGTGAAGTCTCTTTTGTTTATCTTCAAGGTGGCGAACGCAACGGTGAGCGCAGAATCCATTCGCAAGCTCGCTAACGAACTGCTTGAACTACTGACAACAACACCAAACGCTTTTACCGAGCATCACGGGAATTTCGGGAATTGTCCGAAATCGGGATCACGATGTTCCTTGAACGCATCGCGGCCTTCCATCGCTTCTTCGGTGGTGTAGTACAGAAGCGTAGCATCACCGCCAAGTTGCTGAATGCCCGCAAGTCCATCTGTTGCTGCATTGAAAGACGCTTTCATGAAGCGCAATGCCGTGGGCGAATGCTTTAAGATCTCGCGTGCCCAAGAAACACATTCGGCTTCAAGCTCGTCAAAGGGAACGACCTTGTTCACAAGCCCCATGTCGAGTGCTTCTTGCGCGGTGTATTGGCGGCAGAGATACCAGATCTCGCGCGCTTTCTTCTGCCCGACGATGGCAGCCAGATAACCTGCACCATATCCCGCATCGAAACTGCCTACGCGTGGACCGGTCTGACCGAACTTCGCAGTATCAGCTGCGATCGTTAGGTCGCAGAGCATGTTGAGCACGTTGCCACCACCGATGGAGTAACCATTCACCATCGCGATGACCGGCTTCGGGATCACACGAATGAGACGCTGAACGTCCAAGATGTTCAAGCGCGGAATATTGTCTTCGCCCACGTATCCGCCGGTGCCGCGCTTCTTTTGATCGCCGCCCGAGCAGAACGCTTCATCTTCGTGGCGCCCACCATGGTTCGCACCCGTAAGCAACACAACACCGATCGCGGCATCGTCGCGCGCTTCGGTGAAAGCATCGTAGAGTTCAACGGCAGTCAGTGGCGTGAACGCATTGCGACGCTCGGGACGGTTGATCGTGATCTTCGCGATGCCGTCAAGCGTTTCGTAGATGATCTCTTGGTATTCTTTGCCACGTTGCCAGGCAAATTCGCTCATGGACGCTTCTCCTTTTCTTTCGCGCTTCTTCGCTGTATCAGCGTTGCTCGTTTTGTTGCGTACGTGCGCCTTGCAGCAAGCCCATCCATTGCGCAGCAGAGAACGCTCCGCTCTATGCCGTACGCATCAAAAACGCACGTACGACTTGTGCAAATTGATCGGGTGCTTCGAGATGAGTGTTGTGACCTACGTCACGCATCACCTCTATTTGCAGAAATCCCGTACCGCAAAGCAGAGAATCCTTGTGTTCGTCCGCCCAGGTACGCATCAAATCTCGTGCAATCTCAGTATAAGCCACATCACGCTCACCCACTATATAAAGTAAGGGCTTATTGAGGTGTGCCAGCACGGGACGGAGATCATCCATCTTGTGCTGGCCCGCATCGCTCAAATTTGCACGCAAGGCCAGCGGGTCATTCGCCGCGCGCTCTTCACGAACGCGCGAACGCGTTGCCTCTGGAAGCTCAGCTTGCGTGGCAAAGAGGGGTAGTGCTTCCCAATAATCGAGAAAAGCAGCCAGCGGGTGTGTTGGGTCAAGAGCGATCGAACGATCAAGTTCAGCAATCATGCGTGCCGTTTTTTCTGCACGCGCCGTGCGCGCATCATCGTTTTTGGAACCCAATCCGGCCGACTCCAATATGAGCGCAGAGACATTCTCAGGATAGCAAGAGGCATAGAGTGCCGCGATGCGCCCACCTAAGGAATAGCCCACGAGCGAAACAGACTGTGTTCTCCCTGTTAGATCGTTCTTTCTTGCCCAAGCAACAAGCGTATTCACCTGTTCGACATACGCCTCGAGCGATAGCTCATCCCCGCGTGAAAACAGGGTTTTTCCATGTCCTAAGAGATCAGGCGCTAGGACATGATAACCTTCCAACTGCGCCGCTATCTGCGTCCAAGAAGCACCTGTTTGCATGAAGCCATGCAAGAGGATGACCAGCGGATTCCCTGGTTTTCCACACGCATGAATCCGTCCAACCCCATCGATATCAAACGCACGGTTTTCAACAATGTCATGTATCATATTCGCTCTTTTTTTGCTTTCTCATTCTGTGTTCAGTGGAAAACTGGTGCTAGCAAAATGCCTGCTCAAAGCCAAATTTGTGGCACAATTACTGAAACTGACGGAATCGGCCAGCAAGACCTTCGAGCGAGAAATCAACCTCCAGCAGGTGTATCCCTCCTGTCCCACTCCAGCTATCAAGCGTGGCACGAAATTCGTCGAGGCCAGATACGTTTTTGTATAGCACGCCGAAGAGTTTTCCACATGCTTCGAAATCGACCTGTTGCGGCGTTAAGAACAAACGTTCGAAATAGGGATCGCTCGATTTTTGAGGAAGCATATCGAAGATGCCGCCGCCGCCATTATTGAAAAGGATCACGATGATCGAAGGCATCGGTTTGCCGGATGCCGCGCGCAATTCGAATTCGTGTTGAAGCGCAAACGCGTTGAGGTCGTGAAGCAGCGTAAGGTCTCCCGTAAGAAAATAGGTCTGATCATACGCTTGCGCTGCACCGAGCGCGGAGGAAAGCGTGCCGTCGATCCCGTTGAGCCCACGATTTGCGAGCAGCGTCACATCGCAGGCGCGGCAGGCACGCGGTGCCCCTAATTCGATAACTCCCGCATCAGGCGTAGAAGGTTTCACGTAAAACGTATCGAGCGCGCGAATGGCCATGCTGTTAGCACTGAAGATGAGCGAGCGAGGAGCTGCATGCTCGATGAGCGCTTGAACATACGCACCCTCAAGAGCGATCTCCTGATTGAAGCATCCTTCGCGCGTACAGGTATAGACAAAACTCGCGTCTTCAACGCTCGTAATAAGTGCGGCTTCGGCTTCATTCGCTTCGGCCCATCGATCGATGTTGGGCGTAGAGGCTTTTTCGCTCGTTTCACTTGCCCCACCAAAGCTCGTAACGAACGCAAGCGGATCGCACTTCACAAACGTGGTAGTGGCAGCATCGAAGTCACGTGTTTCGAGCGGATCGACCACGATCTGAATATGGGGCTTCGTCTCGAGCGTCTTGAATATGCGCTTCGAAACGGGATAGCGCCCGAACCGAACGACCACATCGAACTCGGGGCAGGTTTCACGCCCGAAGATGTTGTCGTAGTTGTCGATGATCTCCGCATCGGCATAGTTGCGCAGCTGCGAAAGCGGGTCGGCTAACAGGGGAATGTCGAAGCGGCGCGCCCACGAAAGAAGCGCGCGGGCAGATTCATCACGCATATCCCAACTTGCAGAGACGCACGCATCGAACACGCCGAGCGTTCCTTCTCCGCAGAGCGCGATCGCCCGCCTTCCTTCAAGCAAACGCTCAAGCTCCGCAACTTGATCGGGCATAAGCGCGCAGGAAGGCTCGATCAAAAGCGGCAGCTCGTCATGCGATGCAGCACGCCCAAGTTCGAACACCCCTGCCCTATCGTATGCCGGAACGAGCGGCTCATCGAACGGGAAGTTGATATGCACCGGCGCACTCACTAATGTTTGCGGAGCAAGCGCCACCAACGCTTCACGCGCTACTTGTCGTGCATAGCGCACCTGTTCGATCGCCCCCCTCGGCTCAGGCATGTTCCAGAACTGACGCACATGATTGCCGAAGATCTTGAGCTGATCGCACGTTTGGGGAGCTCCAAGCTGCTGCAAACGCGCGGGGCGATCGCCTGAAAGAACGAGCAGCGGCACGCGCGAAGATTCTGCTTCGAGCACTGCCGGGTAATAGTTGGCCACCGCAGTACCCGAGGTGCAGATCACCGCCACCGCTTGCCCCGTCGCTTTCGCCAAGCCTAGCGCAAAAAAGGCAGCGCCGCGTTCATCCACATCCACATACACATCCAGATCGGAAGCGTAAGCCATCATGGAAAGCGGGGTCGAGCGCGAACCAGGACTTACGACCACGGCACTCACGCCGCCACGGATTAGCTCATCGAAAAACGCACCTATATAGGTAGCGAGCGCTACGGAGTGATCGGTAGCGCTCGGCATTGGGTGTTCGCTCGTGCAGGCTTCGTTATCCTGCGTAAAATCATTCATCGTCTCATTCGTCATACTATTCCCCTTGAAAGGCGCTCAGGATCGTTTCGAATTTCATATCGATCTCATTGAATTCCTCACGCGGATCGCTCCCTTCGACCACGCCGCAACCCGCATAGATCCAGCCGGCTTCACCATCGAACACGCCCGAGCGGATCGCCACGGAAAATTCGCCGTTGTCTTCAGCATCTACCACGCCGATGGCACCACCGAAGAAGCCGCGGTTGTAGCTCTCGATCTCACGAAGCGACATGAGCGCTTCGCCCACTGGTTGGCCAGCGAGCGCTGGTGTGGGATGCAGCTGCTCCATAAGAGAGAAGAGCGAAACACCCTCCATGACGCATGCGCGAGCAGGAGTGTAGAGATGTTGGACATGCTTGAGCGGCAGAATAGTGGGTTCGGCCGGAATATCGACATCGTAGCAATTGCGTTCGAACACTTCGCGAATGAAGCGCACCACGTAATCATGCTCACGGCGATTCTTCTCATCGTTCATAAGGAACGTTGCGAACTGTTCGCGCTCCTCAGGCGTTGATCCAATTGCAGCCGTACCCGCAAGGCACATGCTCTCAACTTGGCAACCTTGCTTGCGCACGAGCAACTCCGGCGTGCATCCGCAGAAGAAGACATCGCCATAGCGATACAAGAACACCGTGCCCTGCGCCTTCCCATCGATGAGGTTCAGCAGCACATCCTTTGGTGAGAACGGAGCGGTTGCCACAACCGCCTGGCGTCGCGAAGGCACGAGCTTCTTCACACGCCCAGCCTTAATAAGAGAAAGCGTGGATCGCATCTCTTCTTCCCACGCCTCATAACTATCGGGCACCACTGAATACCGAATCGAACGTCGTTCGCGCATCGGCGCGTCGTTCGCATGGCGAAGAAAACGCTCGACTCTTCCCTTGTACACGGGACCAAGGCTGTTCACCTGTAAGAAGCAGCCCTGTTCGTTTTCGATCAGCACCACTTCAGGAATCATGAGACGCAAACGCGGAAACGCCTGCATCATCTCATCGGCCGGTTTGGGATTGGATGCATCGAAGCGATTGAACGAGAACATGACCGTGGGCAGAGCAACCTCACCCTGCAGAACATGATCAAGGTCTTCGCGCGATGCGATCGCGATACAACGGCCAAGCCCTAGATACCGCTGCGGCCTGTCCTTGCGATAGTAGACGAATTGATCGGTGAAGCCTTTTTGCAACACACAATACGTATTGAGCAGGTCGCTCTTGAGTGGAACCGTGTAGGAATAAAGCTTTGCCACCGACGCCCCTTTGTTCATTGCAGCTATGTTGTACAACGCTGTGTTTCTCTTGCCTGAGGTTAGCCTTATACGATCTGCTCGCTAACCACTCAGCTTGTGATACCAACGTGTTCATTTCCTATTCTATCATGGGCATACGGGGTGCAGCTTCCTACCGTTCACCCGGCGATAGAGCACAAATGATTACGCTATAACCCCTGATAAACACGTTCATCCTACAAAACAATCCGTTCACCTTGTGAAGGTTTCAATATGGTATTGAAAGATTAATAATGCACTTGTGGCTAATCCCCCCTCCAAGCCACCCTTTTTCCTTTGGAAGATGATCATCCCCCCCTTCAGGTCATCTTCTCCACAGAGCTCGTGACCCTTGAGCTCCATTATTCTTCGTGGCCCGGGTTCCACCGGGCTTCACGAAGACCCCTTCCTTTTCAATGAGCCGTCCCCTTTGGCTCATTGAACTTTTTTGGGGCACTTTTAAGGATGTAATCAACCTTTCAAAAACTTTATTTCCCCGTGTGATACGTTTCGCGTAAAATTAAAAAGCTCGAAAACTGCTTAGGCATTTTCGCGCCAACTATTACCTAAGGAAAGGACGTTACGTGAAGGTTCGAAAATCGAAACCTCACAGTAATTAGTCTTTAACCTCCCTTCGAGGATCTCCTTCGTCGCGGTGGCTAAAGACAACTGCGATGAAAAGAGGTTTGCTGCTTCTTTGCGGTGCTCGAAAAGCACTCGCATCTGAAGCACGGCCGTTTCCTTGATCTTCTGCTGCAAACCGCTGCGCAAAGTTCATATGAAACCGCGCCGATCAAACCGCCCAAAGGAGATCTATGCTCTATTTGTCACAAATGCTTGGCGAGCCCGTCATCGACGCCAATGGCGAAAAGATCGGCTCCATTTCAGACCTTGCCATCCAAACCGGCGAAGTATTCCCGCGCATCACCTCGCTTGCGTTCTTGGGCCCCGGCAAAACGCCTTTCATGATCTCATGGCGCAAGTACGTCAAAGACGTCACCGACGATGGCATCGAGCTCAAAGTCGATAAGACTGGCATCCGCTTCAGCTACCTTCAGCCCGATGAGGTTTTGCTCGCCCGCGATCTGCTCGACCGCCAGATCGTCGACACGCAAGGCATGAAGGTCGTGCGCGTAAACGACCTCAAGCTTTCCACTTCTGGTTCGCAACTGCGCCTGCTCGGTGCCGAAGTGGGCGTTCGTGGCATTCTGCGCGGGTTGGCCCCCTGGGTCGAACGTGTGGCACTCAAGTTGAGCAAGCTCTTTCGTAAGCCGCTCGATGAGAAGATCATCGCTTGGAACTACATGGACCTGCTCGACCGCAATCTTTCCGACGTGCAGCTTTCCGTTTCCCACACCCGTCTTGATGAACTTCATCCGGCCGACGTCGCCGACATTCTCGAGCAGCTCGATCCTCAACAGCGCGCCAACGTGTTCAAGCACCTCGATGATGCACGTGCGGGCGATGCGATCTCGGAGATGGAAGACGAATACCAGGCGGATGTTATCGACGACCTGGACGAAAAGCGCGCTTCTCGCCTGCTCGAAGATATGGATCCCGACGATGCAGCCGACATCGTAGGCGATCTTCCCTACGAAAAAGCTGAAACCTTGCTGCGCTTGATGGGTGTTGAAGAAGCCGCAGGCATTCGCCGCTTGCTCGGTTATAAGGAAGACACTGCAGGTGGCCTTATGACCACGCAGTATGTTGCGATGCGCGCCGACGATACCGTCGATCAAACCATCGAAGCACTGCGCACACTCGATGAAGATCACCCTACGGTCAGCTACGTTTACGTGCTCAACGAATACGACAAGCTCATCGGCGTGCTTTCGCTCCGCACGCTCGTGCTCGCCACCAAGAATACGCAGCTCAAGGACATCATGTTCGACGACGTGATCACTGCCTTCCCCGAAGAGACCGAAGAAGATGTTGCGGCAGACATCTCGAAATACGACCTGATCGCCATGCCGGTGGTCGATGAGAACGGGCGCATGCTCGGCATCGTCACGGTCGACGACGCAATGGAGGTCATCGAGGACAGTGCAGAGGAGACCACGAACAAGCGCACCTGGGTTGCCGTGGTGGTCGCGCTCTTGTGCTTCTTGATCTTCCTCGTTCCCTATACCGTTATCATTTTGCATTTCTTCGGCGGAGCTGCAGGATAAGAGCTGGCTATGGCAGAAGAGCAGAACATCCAGCCCAATCCCGCCATCAAGGAGCATGCTGAAGCAGGGCTTGCCAAAGAGATCACCGAAGTGCGCAAGCCTTCGAAGCTATTGCTCGTGCTCATGGCCATGGGCCCAGGAATCGTTACGGCCATGGCAGGCAATGATGCGGGTGGCATCTCAACCTACTCCACGGTGGGCGCGAAGTTTGGCTTCCTCACCCTGTGGATCATTCCGATCATGTGCCTGCTTCTGGTTGTCGTGCAAACGACCGCCACGCGCATGGGTGCGGTAACAGGCAAGGGCTTTGCGGCGCTCATTCGCGAACGCTTCGGCATTCGCCTTACCTCGCTTGCCATGCTCGCCTTGCTCATCGGCAATGTTGCGACCACGTTCTCCGAATTCGCGGGCATCGCTTCTGGTATGGAGATGTTCGGCGTACCGCGCTGGGTGTCGGTTCCCATCGCCGCAGCTGCTGTTTGGGGGCTTATCGTAGGTGGCAGCTTCAAACGTGTGCAGCGCGTTTTCATGGTGCTTTCCTTCGTCTTCGTTACCTATATCGTGGCAGCCATTATCGCGCAACCGAACTGGAACCTTGCGCTCATGCACACGGTCATTCCTGAAGTTTCTTCCGATTTCTCATTCCTTTCGCTCACGGTTGCTATGGTCGGTACCACTATCGCTCCCTGGATGATGTTCTTCGCACAGAGCAACGTGGTCGAGAAGGGCGTGACCGTAAAGGATCTCTTCTTCCAGCGCATCGATGCGATCACGGGCGCAGTGGTTGCCTGCATCATCGCCTGGTTCATCATCGTGACCACGGGTGCAGTGCTCTTCCCGCAAGGCATCGAGATCGAAAGTGCCGCCGATGCCGCTATGGCGCTCGCCCCCTTTGCAGGCCCGTATGCTGAAGCGCTCTTTGCCATCGGGCTCGTTGCGGCAAGTTTGCTCGCAGCCTGTGTGCTGCCCCTCACCACCTCGTTCGTCATCTGCGAAGCGTTCGGCTGGGAAGCGGGTGTGAACTTCACCTGGAAGGAAGCGCCGCTCTTCAAAGGAATCTTCACGTTCACGATCGTGGGTTCCGCGTTGGTCATCCTGGTTCCAGGGCTTAACCTGATGGGCATCATGCTGACCGCGCAGTTCGTCAACGGCGTTATCCTGCCGGTGCTACTCGTGTTCATGGCCATCATCGCTACCGACAAGCATGTGATGAAGGAACACACCATCGGCCCGATCGCGCGCGTGCTGCTTGTCGCAACGATCGTGGTCGTGGGCATTCTCTCGATTGTTTGCCTTGCCCTGCAGATTCTTGGCTTGGCCTAATAGGTGCACAGAGCAACAGAGAAGGTTTCTGTTGGGGCAAAAACCTTTCGAGATATTCTGGGAAGCCTCGAAAGCCTTACTATAGTAATAAGATCAGTAGCCTAACGAGAAAGCCGCGATCATGAACGCGAACGCAATGCCTGAACCAACTGTTTCGATCGAAGAAGAGTCCGAAAGAACGCTCGATAGCGAAACGTCCGAGAGTCGCGAGCAGATTCGGCGCCAAGTGCTTGCCGAGCGCGCTGCCTTGCCGAAGCCATATCGCCTTCATAAGAGTTCTGCCATTTGCGATGAGCTTGAGACCTCTCTTGCGATCACCTGCGCAACGATCGGCATCGATCCAACGGCCTGCACGATCGCAGTCTATGCAGCGTTTGAAGAAGAGGTGCAGCTCGACCAATTCATTCGCGCTGCCTATGCGCAAGGGACGCAAATTGCTTTTCCTTGCATCGTAGAAGATGCGTGGGGCCTTGAAGGTGCTCCTCAACAAACCATAGAAATGCGTCTGGTCTCACCTGAAGCTTACGAGAAGGATGGGGTTCCCTTCATCGCGCATCCCCTGCGCAAGTACCATCACGATGATGAAGCATTGCGCGATTTTCCCTATGTTTCAGCGAATGATCTGACGATGATCGTGATTCCCCTCGTTGCGTTCGATGCGCATCACAACAGACTCGGATACGGGGGTGGGAACTATGATCGCTACCTGCCGCAGCTTGGCAAAGACTGCCGCCAGATCGCCGTTGCGTTCTCCGAGCAGGAAGTCGCTTTCATCCCTGCCGAAGAACATGACGTTCCTGTTACGGTATTAGCAAAATAGTGCGTTTGGCTTCTTAGAAAGATACGGCGCCGAACCCTTAAGCAAACGTGCCCGGCATTCCCGCTTCGAAGCTTGGTCGATTTAGGCAACGTGGATGTTGAGATAGCGACGACGCTCGAAGAAGCCCATGTTCGCGATACGCGCACGTTCTTCACGCGCACCAGATTCACGCGCCGTAGTAGCGCGGTCATCCAAGTACGTCATCGCATCACGATAACCATCGTTACGCGCTTTGTTGATAACATCTTCGAATTCGTGTTGCTGAGCTTTGCGGCCTTCTTGCTCACCCAAAATACGAGCATCTTTAACCTGTTGCTTGAATGCAGCCATAACACCATTGAGCATATTGAGCATCGAAATAGCACCAACGGGGGATTCTTCCGTGAAGGTCGAGGCGTCAAAAGTAACAGGAGAGAGCGACATGGAGTTCGCATTGCTCAACTGAACACGTGCTTGCGCTTCACTTAGTTGACTGCGAAGGTCAGTAATCTGTCTGTCGCGATCGGCAATGATCGCATCGCGTGATGAAATCTCTGCATCTTTGTTGGCAAGGGTACGAGCCTGGTCATCGTATCCCACTTCTTTGCTTGCAAGCGCACGGATCTTCTCCTCGAGCGTGGCTGCCTGCTTGGCAACGAGCGCACGCAAACGCTCGACCTCTTCCTCGGCCGCTTCAGTACGACGGCTATCATTGGAAGAAACATGGGCGCTTTGAGCCTGAGCGGTCGCAAGGTCGCTCTGGGCATTGCGAGCGCGATTCTCCGCTTCGTCGCGCTGACGCTGAGCATCACGCAAACGATCTTCTGCGGACTGGAGGGCACGCTCCGCATCGGTAGCACGCTCTTCAGCTTTCTTAAGTTTCGCGCGCAGGTCTTCAAGTTCGGCGTCAGAAGCGCCACCAGCACTACTGCCGCCCGTGACCGGCATTCCGCCATGACCGCTGTCGTATGAAGCCTACATACAATCAAGCGCACGGGTGATGACCGTTGCTTTCGTGATGTCTTCGCGACGTGCGAAATCGTCGATCAAAGCCATGTATTCGAGCGGAAGACGGAAGTTCGCCTGCTTAACTTTTGAGCTCAACTCAAACCCACCTAACGGTTCCTTGCGCGGTTATGTTGGTGATTTTCCTTGCGGACAAAGAACACGACCGCTTAAGAGTGACTTCGCGGATGTAATTCATGAACTATACATCCCTGTAGAACCTTACAAATTCTATAGCACGATTGTAGCGTATATCTAGGAGTTGGCATGGGAGAAAACCACAATATTTTGTGTTCGTTAGCGTTTGGGTAGCCGATTTTATCAGGGGCATTTCAGCATAGATTAATGCAAAAAAGCTGTGCTACGGCCTTTACTGCTAGCATTTTCTGCAGGCGTGTTATGGCGTATTCCCCGTATAGTGGCACGTGCTTGAAAAGCCCTTTTGATAAGGGTGTATAGCAACTTCACCGTGTTCATGCTAGCAAGGGTTTTCCACATTTTAGTACGTTTTTTGAGTTTTCCACACAGAAAAGACAGGCCAATTTTAGGCTATTTTAAACTGAAAAAATTTTTCTTGAATAGCCGTTTACCTCAGGGAGTGGCAATGAAAACGAGCTCTTTCGCGCCTTGCAAACCAGTAAGATGCCCTTGATTCGACGCGCCGAAAACCCGCCATCTTGCAAGAGTGAAACCTTCTCTTTAGACATAGATGATGATCATGCCAATGAGCATACCGATGATAACGAAGAATGCTGGCACCTTCGAACGATACATCAACACAGCCTGAGGAATGATCTCTCCGAAGACCACATAGAGCATCGCGCCAGAAGCAAAACCGAGCGAGGCCGCAAGACCTATCGCACCGATGTCGCCGATCCAGTAGCCCAGCCAAGCGCCCAAAACAACCGGCGCTCCGGAAGCTGCCGTGAGCAATGCCGCTTTGATGCGCTTCATCCCTCCAGCGACCAAGGGAACAGAAACAGCCATGCCTTCGGGAATGTTATGAAGTCCAATGAGCACCGCAAGAATGAGCGCCATGCTCACCCCACCCTCGGTATCGATGTTATAACTCGCTCCAATGGACATGCCTTCGGGAATGTTATGGAGCGCGATAGCGCATGCGATGACCACACCAGCAACCCAGAGTTCGCGTTTGGGCGCATGCTCTTTCAGGTGCTGATTGTAATGATCGATATGGCTCAGTTCATCGATGTTGTCATGGGTCTTTGGATGCAGGCTGCTCGCAGTGTGAGGCACCTCGCCCTCAGTGCGTTTATCGATCAACCAATTCAAGAGGAATACCACCGCCATGCCCACAAGGACCGCAATGCATACGACAAAGACTGCCCCATCTGAAAAGACTGACTGAGCCGCTTCAAGGCTTTCGACCATCAGCTCGAAACAGACGATCGAGATCATCACACCGCTCGTTGCGCTCAACAACAGACTGACGATGCGATTGGATTCAGTGCGAACGAGCGCACCGAGGATGCCACCAAGACCGGTGCCACCAACGCCAGCGATCAACGTCATCAAGGTTACGGTAAGAAATGCGTCCATACGATTCGGAACTTTCCTCTTTCACTTTTCAAAGGCTTGGCTGTTGTTCAACACTTCAGCTTCATGCGCTCGATCCAAACGCGAGAGAGCTAGAATGAAACTGATTATAAACCTGCGCGCGATCGCGCATGATCGCGTGTCACACTTTGTAGGTAATAAGTAAGATAAGGAATACTTATGAAAGACTTCGATGATTTCGCACAGCTGGTAGACCGAACGACCGATCAGGACATGGCACGCATCTTCGCGAACGTGATCGAACAGATGAACCTTCCCAAAGATGCGAATGGGAACGTCTCTTTTAGCGTTGAAGACCTCATGCCCTTCTCGACCGCTGTTTCCAACGCGCGCACGATGGCGCTTCTGCGTAAATATCACGAGTGGGCGAACGCCGAAGAACGCGAGCTTCTTTAGCGCCTTTTGCGCGCAAGCCGCCTATCGCATTGCTTGTGCGTATCTTGCTTGAGTGCGCGAGAAGCCTAACCCTGTTGCCCAAACGCAGCAGGAACCTGCGCGCTTGCACGCGAACACCGTGAAGCTAGCTTCTCGCAGCGTCCTGTGTGCACCCGTGTTGCGCGCACGAAGGCAGAACACATCTTGCTGCGCTCTTCGAAGCTATGCTCGTCTTAGCAAAACCCCATGGCCTCGCGAACGTGCACACAGAAAAACACTTCTTCACCTGCAAAGCTACCAAAAAAGCGCCGGCTAGTTCCCAGGCGCTTTTTTCGCATTTCGGTTGTTGTTTTAACCTATTCTTCCTGAACTGAACTTTCTGTCGCACGCGCAGCACGAAGCTTCTGCTGTTCGTCGATGATCTTCTGTTCCTTAAGACCGTAGACATATTCGCGGTCGATAGCACCTGCTGTCGAAGGAGGCTTTACCACGAACGGTACTGGCTTGGTAAAGAAGCTCACGATCGGCACCAGGATAAGAGAGAGCACCATCGTGATCGCACCGCAATTGATCGGCGATGCAATGTAGCCGAAGATCATGTTGGTCACGGTCATGCCAACACCAAGCGCAAAGCTACACCAAACTGCTGGCTTTGAGATGCGACCGGAGAACAAGCCCCAGAAAAAGGGACCAAGGAACGAACCCGAAAGCGCGCCCCACGAATAGCCCATCAACTGAGCGATGAACACGATGGTCGAATGGTACTGTACCAGCGCAATGCCAGCAGAGATAGCCACGAACACCACGATGAAGAAGCGCATGTAACGCACTTGCTTCTTCTCGCTCATCTTCTTCACGATGTTGCCCTTGATCAAGTCGAGTGTGAGCGTTGAAGAAGAGGTGAGCACAAGACCCGCAAGCGTCGACATGGACGCGGAGAGCACGAGCACCACCACGATGCCAAGCAGAATGTCGGGAAGTCCGGCGAGCATGGTCGGCACGATCGAGTCGTAGATAGGCGTGCCATTAGCAGCATAGGCGATATCGCCACCGAACAAGCGGCCGAAACCACCCAAGAAATACGAGCCACCCGCAACCACGAGCGCGAAGATCGTCGAGATGATGGCGCCCTGCTTGATGGCCGGACCGGTCTTGATGGCGTAGAACTTCTGGACCATCTGCGGGAGTGCCCACGTGCCGAGCGAAGTGAGAATGATAACGCCAAGCAAGTTGAGCGCATCGGGACCGAACATCGAAGTGAACGGTCCTGCCATGGCGCTTCCCTCTGCCGGGATCTGCGAGAGATTTACGATAGCCGTTGCGATACCGCCCTGGCCATTCAACACCGCGAAGATAACGGCAATGATACCGATGAGCATGATCGTGCCCTGGATGAAGTCGTTCCAAACCGAGGCCACATAACCACCGAGCACCACATAGATACAGGTGACCACCGCCATGCCGATCACGCACCATTCATACGGCAGCCCGAAAGCCATGCCGAACAAACGCGAAAGACCGTTGTAGACAGATGCCGTATACGGGATGAGGAACACGAAGATGATCGCGGCAGCGGCAATGCGCAACGCTCGAGAGTTATAGCGTTTGCCGAAGAATTCCGGCATGGTCGTAGCCTTGAGCCGTTGCGTCATCTCGCGCGTACGCGGGCCGAGCACCCACCACGCCAGAAGCGAACCGATGACCGCATTACCGATACCGACCCAAAATACCGACATGCCGTATTTCCAGCCGAACTGACCAGCATAGCCGATGAACACAACAGCGGAAAAATAGCTCGTGCCAAAAGCAAAGGCTGAGAGCCACGGACCAACATTACGTCCGCCGAGCACGAAGCCATCGACACTGTTGGAATGTTTGCGGGCGAAGACGCCCACTGCCACAGTGACCGCAACGAAGATCGCCACGATCAAGATCTTGAGAAACATGCGCTCCTCTTCTTTCACTCGTTTTCCAATACGTCAGTTTTCTCAGGACGGTATACCCGCGCGTTTCCTCTCTTCGTACACCAAGACGAACAACGACGACCCGATCGAGCGCATAAAAAAAGCACCGGATCGAGATCCGTGTGCTTATCTATAGTGAAAGTAGAGAGGTGGGGTGCAGAAAATGCAGGTCGAACCCTGAGCAAGATGCTCGGACATGACCGCACGATCGCTTTCGGAACACTGTGCCAAGTGCTCCGACATGATCGCGCAAACATCGTTCGAACCCTGTGCCCAGTGCTGGGCACGGATCGCCGCGCTTTGGGTATGCATTCCTGAAAAAACCATGGCAGCACTTTACCACAACAGAGCGCTTATAGGGCGGCAAGTTGAATGCCGCCCCCAAAAAGTGGTCGAATCGGCGCAGGCGGCACTAGATCGAATGCATCTCGCCCGCGAGCGAACGGTCCTCAAATGAAACGCCTTATATCCTTATATATTAGTAGCGATTATCGAAGATGCGCTGCGTCTTCTTCTCGGAACGAGGCAGTTCGCCAATTGCCACTGCCTTAGCATTCGGCGTCATGCCCAACTTGCCCTTGAAGATCGACTCCATGTTGCGCTCGATCTGTTCACGATCTTCAACGCTTGCATCGGTCTCGAAGAACACGGTCATGATGTCCTTGCCTTCAAGATGGTCGATCATAACCTGGTATTCCGAAGAAGCACCATCGGTGAACTTGATGATCTCTTCGATCTGGGCAGGGAAGATATTCACGCCCTTCACCTTCACCATATCATCCGTGCGCCCGATGAGCGTATCGATGCGCGGGAACGGAGAGCCACATTCGCACTCACCAGGAATGATGCGCGAAAGATCGTGCGTACGATAACGTACGAGCGGAGCACCTTCTTTGCGCAGCGTGGTGATAACGAGCTCGCCGATCTCTCCATCAGGGAGCACCTTGCCCGTCTTGGGATCCACGATCTCGAAGTAGCAATAGTCATCCCATACATGCATGCCGCATTCATAATCGCACGAAACACCAATGCCGGGACCGTATACTTCCGTAAGACCGTAGATGTCATAGATCTTCACGCCCAGTTCATTAGCGATACGCTGACGCATCTTGTGACCCCAACGCTCGGATCCGATGACCGCGCGCTTAAGATTCAGCTCATCACGCACGCCACGCTTGGCGATCTCTTCGGCCAAGAGAAGCGCATAAGAGCTGGTCGCGCAAAGAACGGTCGATTGCATGTCCTTCATGAAGCGGATCTGCTTATCGGTATTGCCCGGCCCCATGGGAACCGCCATCGCACCAAGGCGCTCGGCGCCTAACTGGAAACCAATACCCGCTGTCCACAGTCCATACCCAGGAGTGATCTGGATGCGGTCGTCTTTCGTGATGCCCGCCATCTCATAGCAACGCGCGAATTGCATGGCCCAATCGATTACGTCTTGCTGGGTGTAAGGGATGATGACTGGCGTGCCTGTTGTACCTGACGAAGAATGGATGCGCACGATCTCGCTCTCAGGAACAGCGGCGAGTCCCAGCGGATACGCATCGCGCAGGTCCGCCTTTTCCGAAAATGGCAGCGCTTCGAAATCGGCCTGAGTTTGCACATCGCTAAGATCGATGCCCTCGAACTTCTTCGCGTAAAACGGCGAACGATCCTTCAATGTTTTGAATTGCTCTTTTAAGACTGCAAACTGCTCTTCTTTGAGTTCCATCCTCAACCCTTCTTATGTTGATCGGCGCACATGATGCGCTATATATAGGTAGCGTTTTTATATTGTAGCCCTATGCTCGAGTCCTTATGTTTCGCAACTATTGCAAAGCGGGGCCATCTCGCAAAACGAACGGACAACTTACGAACCAGCTACACTCGCGCAGCCTGCTGAACTACCTTGATCGCCTTTTCGTTCACGGAAACGAGCTTGCGCTTCACACACAGCGGAATGGCCGCTTCGATATCTTCGAGCGTGATCGCACCGCGCAGCGCATTATCTACGCAGTCTTCTCGCTTGTTCACCGCGATGATGGCATAGGCGAGCATCATCACGTTGAGCGCTTTCGGTTCGCCTAAACGATGCACGAGCTCGGCATCATCGACCACGACCATCTTCACGCCTGCAGCCTGCATGTCATCGATCAGATGCTGCGGATCGTAGGTCTGTCGCTTGAAGTTCGCCATCACGGGTGGGATACCCGTTGAAGCAACCACGAGCAGGCCGTTCTCTTTAAGGTACGGAAGCGCGCGGGCAGCTTCGCCTGGTTCGAGCGCGATCAGAACATCCACGGTTCCTTTCGCAGGAAGAGGAGAAAAGACCTCTTCACCTGCATTTCCCATGCGCACGTGAGACATAACGTCTCCGCCGCGCTGCGCCATACCGATGGTTTCCGCGCTGCGTACCTGCCAGCCTTTTGCTTCTGCAGCTTGCGCTAAGATGCGTGCAGCGAGCACGCTTCCCTGCCCACCGATTCCGGCGATAGAAACGTTAATCATCGCTACCTCCTTCGATCTCAGCCAACTCTTGTGGCGTAGGGAATCGACTGAGCGATCCGTCTTCCGCATGCAAACGCTGCGAGCGCGGCGGCAATGCAGGCCGTACTCGTTTTCGTGTGGGGCAGGTGATAGCCCCGTATTCGCAAATGTCCGTGCAAAGACCGCACCCAACGCACATCGCACGGTTGATCACGATCGAATGGCCAACTTCGCTCCACCCCAGCGCAGGACAACCGATGGTGGTGACGCATTTGCGGCAACCTGCGCACGCGTTCGCGATGAAGTAAACAGGGGGCTTCGCTTTGGTGAGCTTCGTGCAGGGCGATTCGTAGATGACCGCCGAAGGGCCATCGTAGTCGATCGCTTCGCGCGCTGCTTCTATAGCCTTATCGGCGAACAGCGGATTGGCCTTCGTGATCTTCTTCACGCCAAGTGCGCTGAGCACTTCTTGGATCGAGATCGGCGCACTGAACCCGCCCATGAGCGTTGCGCCCGTGCCTGGATGAGGCTGCGAACCGGTCATCGCGGTGGTCGCGTTATCGAGCACTACGATGGTGATGTCATGCTTGTTGTAAACCGCATTGGCCACGCCGGTCATCCCAGAAGCGAAGAACGTGGAATCACCCACGAACGCGATCGCTTTCTTATCAGGCTCGATCACATTGAAGCCTTGCGCCATCGTGATGCCCGCGCCCATGTCGAGACAGGTATCGACTGCATTGAGCGGCGCAGCATTGCCAAGCGTGTAGCAGCCGATATCACCGCACATCACCGCTTCGCGCCTGCGACCGAGCGCCTTCTTCACGGCATAGAACGCACCGCGATGAGGGCATCCTGCACACAGGACTGCGGGGCGGTCGGGTATCGGGTCGCTGAATTCGACCGTGCGCTCAGCGGCAGCAGGAAGATCGAGACCGAAGAATTCCTGGATCTGCGCACGGATCGCATCGACCGTGTTTTCGCCACGCGTGGTAGTGGTACCCGTGAGCTTGCCCTGTACCTCGAATCCCGCATGCAGCTTGCCGCAGAGTTTGAGCAGTTCGTCTTCGATCACATGATCGAGCTCTTCGAACACGATGATGCGATCGAGGTCTTCGGCGAATTTTGCCACGGCCGCCTCGGGGAAGGGATAGGGAGTGCCCACCTGCATAAGACGATAGCTTGGCGAAAGCGCACCGGTTGCTTCTACCGCATCTTCGATCTGAGCAAGAGCTTCTTCGGCGTAGGAATACGATACGCCACCTGCGATGATGCCGATCTTCGCGCCTTCATCGGTGCCGGCGACTTCGCGCCACGGATTGAACGGAGAAGCACTGAAATCTGCTGCGATCTTGGGTAAACGCTCGTTGATCTCGCCGTGTCCGCAATACGAACGCCCAGGGAAGATGACCCATTTGCTGGGATCGCTCTCGAAGCCTTCTGGTTCGCGCGCATGGGTCTCATCAGCTACTTCCACGAAAGTTGATGCGTGACAGATGCGCGTGGAAGGGCGGAAGATCACCGGCGTATGATATTTTTCAGAAAGATCGTACGCGGCTGCGATCATCGCACAGCCTTGCTCGGGCGTTGCTGGATCGAATACGGGAACCTTCGCAAAAGAGGCAAATCGACGCGTATCCTGTTCGGTTTGCGAAGAGATCGGGCCGGGGTCGTCGGCAACGAGCAACACCGTGCCACCCTCAACGCCAATATAGTTGAGCGACATGAGCGGGTCGCTTGCCACATTGAGTCCAACCTGTTTGGCAGTGAAGAGCGTACGTGCTCCACACAGCGCAGCCCCCGCCAACATTTCAAGGGCGGCTTTCTCGTTGGTAGACCACTCGACATACACGTCATGGGCCGATCCTGCATCGCGCAACTTTGCGACGGTTTCAATAACCTCGGATGACGGCGTACCGGGGTACCCTGCGCATACGCGCACGCCAGCTTCAAGGGCAGCGTGGGCAAATGCTTGATTACCCATCAAAAAAGATTTGGTCACAACTACCTCGTTTTCTTATCGCTTGATTTAGGTAAAGGAACGTAATGGCCTGGAAGAACGCTGAGCACATTAACAGTTTGCGTTAGGCGTTTGCCATTTCTGCTTTGAGGTCGATGATCTTCTGACGCGCGCCTTCACAGCCCGTACCCATCATCTGAACAGCCAGAATAGCCGCATTCTTCGCGCCGTTGATGGCCACGCACGCGACAGGCACACCGCTTGGCATCTGCACCATAGAGAGCAACGAGTCCAAGCCGCCTAGATCGCTCGTCTTCATGGGAACCGCGATAACGGGTGCAGGGGTATAGGCAGCAACGACCCCACCGAGATGTGCTGCTTTACCTGCAGCTGCGATGATCACACGAATGCCACGATCGATAGCAGTCGAGGCCCATTCATGCACTTCGGCAGGTTTACGATGAGCGCTCGCGATCTTCACCTCATAAGGCACGCCAAATTCGTCGAGCTGTTTCATGCAGGCATCCATAACGGGCATATCTGATTCGGAGCCCATGATGATACCGATAACAGGTTTTGTTGCACTACAGGTCATAGAACGATCCTATCCTCGATTCAAAACATCTTTAAAGTTTATCATTCTCGCCTGCGGACATAAGCCAAGTACACGGCGGCGCAACAAACTCCCCACTGGATGGGTCGATATAAAAGAAACGGCCGAACCATCTCGACCGTTTCTAGGAGAACTGAAGTGGATGAATAGCTGTTCTTGACCCGATGCTATGCTTTTTTGCCTTAGACCTCTGACGCATCCACTTCAACGAGAAGCGGAATTGATTGTTGGGCACCGATACGCGTGGTTGCCAGCGCGGAAGCTTCTGTGGCAAGGGCGAGCGTTTCGTCAAGACACGCACCACGCGAATAGCCCGCAACAAGGGCACCGATATAGGTATCCCCTGCACACGTAGTATCGATCGCGTTCACACATGGAGCGATCATTTCGTAGTCTTTGCCACGAACGCGCACGATCGAACCGCGTGCGCCGAGCGTGATAGCCACTGCACCTACCCCGCGAGCGCACAGTATATCCATGGCGTTCACGAGATCGTCGTGCATGACCGGATAGATGCCAGTGAGGATCTCACATTCACTTTCGTTGACCACCACCAGATCGATATGCTCATACACCCATTCTGGCAAGGCGCGCGCAGGAGCAGGATTCAAGACAGTGTACATTCCGCATTCGTGCGCAGACTTAATAGCATCCATCGTTGTATCGAAATCGCATTCGAGCTGGCACAGGAATACATCGCCTGCCTGGGCTTCTTCCTTGAGCACCTGTTCAACGTAGGTTAGATCGCCGGACAGGTTGGCACCGGGGTCGATGGTGATGAAGTTATCTCCCGAAACACGCGTGATAACGGCAACGCCCGTTGGGTGAGCATCCACGCGCTCGATCAAATCGCAGCGCACTCCTTGCTCGACGAGCGTTGCGATCATCTGATCCCCGAAAGGATCGAGACCCACCGCGCCCAGCATCACCACGTCCGCTCCCAGTTTTGCAGCCGCAACGGCTTGATTCGCCCCTTTTCCACCGGGGTTTATGATGAAACGGCGCCCCATGATGGTCTCGCCAAGTTGAGGCATATGGTCACTTTCGATAGAAAGGTCCATATTCAAGCTACCGAATACGATCACCTTGCTCATGGAATCACACCACCTAGCTGTTGTCGGCATCAGAAGGCTTCGGAATGAAGAGCGAAACGAGCAATGCCGCGCCAAGCAACACGGCCGACGCGATCATTGCTGCAGAATAGCCAACCTGTGCTCCGTTCATCGCAAAAGCATCCATGACCGCATAGAGAACCGCGAACGAAAGGCCAGCGCCCAAGTTGAAAGCACCGGCATTCATGCCTGGAAGATAACCAGGATTATCCTCGGGAGAAAGCACGATTCCCAATCCGTTCAGCATGATGTTCGCCGTACCAGCATACGCGATACCCAAGACCACCGAAATGATGACGAGCGAAGGAATGCTCGCATTGTTCGAAAGGAATATGCCGAAAAGCACGCCAGCGATGCTCACGATAAGACCCGCACGCAGCACACTGCGATATCCAAATTTGCTCGCGAGTACGCCAGCGACAGGACCAAAGCACAGACCGAGCAGCGCATAAGGCGTGAGCGTGGCGAACGAGACCATGTCAGGTTTCATGTCAACGCCCATAACAGGGTCTTGCGCGATCGCCGGCACCACGCCATTCATGATAGCGAACACGCCAGTCATGGTAAGGAGCGTGGTGAGCAACAAACCCCAGGTCCTGCGCTGCTTGAGATAGTGAGTAGTTACCATCGGGTCTTTCTTGCGCGACTCGATGTTCCAAAATATCACGAAAAACACGACCGCGATAACAACGAGGATGGCAACCAATCCCCAGTTCGCTGCCGCAAGAGCACCAACTTCATCGATCGCAAGATAGATCGCCAAGAACGCGATGCCGAGCGTGACCACGCCAGCCCAGTCCATCTTGGGCGTTTCTTCGGCGGTGCTCTCCTGCGTGAGCGCGAACACGAGAACGACCGCAAGAGCCGCAACCGCTGCCATCACTACGAACACCGAACGGAAGCCGAAGTTGCCAGCAAGCCAGCCCCCTAGAATCGCATCGACGCCCGCGATACCACCATTCACTGACGTGAGGATAGCCATCAAGCGGGCATAGCGTGCGTCTTCGGTTACGCGCTGGTGGAGCATGATCAGGCACAACGGCACTACCGGGCCAGCAACACCCTGCAGAACACGACCGATCATGAGCACTTCAACGTTCGGCGCGAGCGCACTGATCACGCATCCGATGCCCGTGACCAAGAGCATGCCGCACAGCACTTTACGGCGCCCCTTCAAGTCGGCAAGACGCGGAAGGAACAACGAGAAGAGCGCTGCCGCTGTAAAGAACACCGTTTGTGTGTTGCCGATCTCGACCGCCGTGGTAGAAAGTTCGTTCTGCATGGCTACGAGCGCCGGGGAGAGCATCGAAGCATTGAGCTGGAATGCGAAGATAGCCACCAGCAACGCTGCCATTACCGCGACAATTGACTTGCCGCCTTCATCAAGGAGAGGTTTTTTCGCTTCAGTCATGTTCTTATCCAATGTTCTCGATTGCTTGTATTACCAAATTCCAGAACTTATCGAAGTCCAGTTTTGTCGCAACTTGCGTATGGCACTCTTCTTCGGAAGGTTCTGGTCCACGAAGGTCTGCCACGGTCATACCGAGCGTAAGTTCTCCGTGAAGTTCCACGTCAAGAGGGCACCGTCTGGTTTGCACCACGGAAGGATCGATAAGATACGCCACGGTGCACGGATCATGCACGGGCGGATCCACGAAGTCTTGATTGTCCTGATAGGTCTTGCGGAAGAAATCCATGAGTCCGCTAACGATGACAGCAAGTGGCGTGCCAATCTCTTCGATGCGGCGCTGCACTTCAGGCGTGCAAAGTGCCTGATGCGTAAGATCGAGCCCGACCATGGTCAGTTTCCAGGGGGCATTGAACACGATATGGGCTGCTTCGGGATCGACGATGATGTTGAATTCAGCCACCGCGCTCCAATTCCCCTCATGGAAACCGCCGCCCATCAGCACCACTTCGCTCACCCGTTCTGCAATGCGCGGCTCCATGCGCAACGCCAGAGCGATGTTAGTCAGCGGCCCGGTGGGGACCAATGTGATCGTGCCTGGTTCAGACTCCATGATGGTCTTCACGATGAAATTCACGGCATGCATGTCTTCGAGCGGACGAGTAGGCACGGGCAGTTCGACGCCATCCAACCCTGTTTCACCATGGATCGATTCTGCCACTTCCTGTTCGCGCACGAGCGGACGATCGGATCCTGCGTATATGGGAATATCATGAGCATGCGCTGCTTCGAGCATTGCACGCGCATTATAGGTGACCTTCTCAAGGCTTTGATTCCCCCCCGACCGTGGTGATGCCCACGATCTCGATCTCTGGATTTCCTAGAGCTAAAAGGATCGCGACCGCATCATCGTGACCTGGGTCGCAATCGAGAATGATCTTCTTTGCCATGTTCGCCCCTCTCATTTCGAACAGCAAAATAGCACGTAGTGCCCCCCTACGTGCCCAAATTCGAATGCTGGCTCACGAGTCCAACAATGGAATACTATTTTACCTGTTCACTTCTGAAAATCTGAAAGAATGAAAGAAGAGATACGGCTCTGTAAGAAAAGCGCGTTCTTTCATTGAGTCGACAGGGGCAGCTTGCATATGAAGCCTCCTGATGAATGCGCGCACAAGGTTTCTGATGCGGTTTTGTGCAAGTCTTGCCCAACTCAAAACGCCCTCTATAGAAGAGGGCGTTTAGTGTCTAGCTTAAAACCTATGATCTTTTCGGTTGCGTTACAACCCGAGCGCTTTCTTGAGCGAAGAAACACGACGGCGGGAAACCGGGATCTTCTCTTCAACACCATCGAGCGTGAGCAACAGCGTGCCGCCTGATTGCGGCTCGACCTCTTTCACGAGCGAAAGGTTAACGAGGTAGCCGCGATGAACGCGGAAGAAGCCATGGCCATCGAGCGTTTTTTCGAGCTGCGCCAAGCTGACCGTTGAGAAGTAACGATCAGTGTCGGTCTGTAGATAGGCATAATCATCGCGCGCCATGACAAAACGGATCTGATCGATATTGATAAGGATCTTCTTGCCGCCCTTTTCGACGGGAATACGTTCGGCTTTTTGAGCACGTGCATGCAGAACCACATGTTCGCGCACGCGGGCAAGCGCATGAGCCAAACGCTCAGTTTCGACAGGCTTGACCAGATAGTCGACAGCATTGACCTTGAATGCATCAAGTGCGAACTCGCTGTAGGCAGTAACGAACACGACAGCGGGCGGGAACTTCAGATGCTGGAGCGCTTCGGCCAATTGAAGACCCGTGGCTTCAGGCATGTTGATGTCGAGAAACATAACATCGCACGGATATTCTTTGAGCTTCTCGATAGCCTCACGGACACTTGCTGCTTCAGATACAACCTCAGCTTGATTGAGCTCTCCGAGAAGAAAACGCAGTTCGGAGCGTGCTGGCGCTTCGTCGTCTACAATAATCGCCTTTAGCAACACGACCTCCTCTGTTGAAAACCTATAGAAAATCGTACCAATTATAGACTATTCTGAATGATTCTGCAGCGTTGATTAACAAAGCCCATTCAAAACAAACATTTGTCCCTTCTGCCAGGGAACAATGGTATGAACAGCCCTAGTGAGCAGCATCTTCACCAGCGAAGTATGCGACGAATTCGAGAGGTGCCAAAAGACCTTACGAAGGCTGATTTTCTGCACAGCCCTTCAAGTACAACGTCACGCGTGTGCCTTTGCCAAGTTCGCTCGCGTACTTCATGAAGGACTCTTCGCCAAAATAACCCAGGATGCGGTCGTTCACGTTCTTCACCGCGATGCCGAGCCCCGTTTGAGAGCTGGGGTCCATGATGTTCTCGAGTGCCTCTTCGGTCATGCCAAGTCCGTTATCCGCAACATACAAGAACACATCTGCTGCTTGGATCTCGCCGCTGATCGAGATGACCAGCTGGCCTTCAGCGGGGAACGCATGCTTGATGGAGTTCTCCACCAACGGCTGGATCATGAATGCTGGCACCATGAGTGCCTTGACCTCGTCGCTGATATCCACATCCACGCGCAAGCGGTCTTCACCGAAGCGCGCCTGTTCCAGCGAAAGATAGCGCACGGTCTGCTCGACTTCTCGCGCGAGCGGAATAAGATCGGAAGCATTTTCGAGCGCACCGCGATAGAAGGTCGCGAACTCGCGCAGAAGGATGCGGGCCTTGTCGGGATCCGTGCGAGTGAGCGAAGCCATGGTGTTGATGGTGTTGAACAAGAAATGGGGATTGATCTGGCTTTGAAGCGCTTTGAGCTCCATGCTCGTGGCAAGCTTCTTCTGCTCTTCAAGCTCCATCGCCGCGATCTGGGTGGCGATGAGCTGCGCGAAGCCTTCAGCGATCGAAACTTGCGTTTCGGTGATGCGCGAAGCCGATGGATAGTAGAACTTCAACGTGCCCACGATGCTCTTGCCGATCTTCAGCGGCACGATGATGGCCGCTTTGATGCCGCGCGTTTTGGTGGGAAGCCCTACTTCTTCGGGCGAATTGAGCACGCGCGTTTTGCCGTCTTTGAGCGATTCGCGGGTTGCTTCCGTGCGGAGCGGGCTGATTCCATGGGGCAAGCTATCTTCCCCCGTCCCGCAATAACCAAGAATATTCTCGGTATCTGTGATCGCCACAGCCGAAGCTGAAGAGGAGCGATGCAATATCTCACAAGCATGTTGAGCACTGGTAGAATTGAAGCCCCCCTGCATTCCTTCGAGCAGGTTGGAAGCAAGACCGAGCACCGATAGCGACTGGCGCGCGCGGATCTTATCGGGGTCGAGCATGAGCGTAAGCGTAATGAGCAAGAAGATGGTGAACACCAGTCCCGAGATTCCTATGAGCACATAGTTCTTTTCGCCGAACATAGCCCAACCAAGCACGCACCCAGAAATGAGCACCAGGCACAAACCGAGTATCTCGAGAAACACGTAAAGATTATGACGAGGGAAATTCATAGTTCGACCTTCATGCACCGAAAACGTTCAGTTCGTTGATAACTAGAATAATAGCGGCAAACAGCAGGAAAAACCCGAATAAAAACCGCATTTTCCGCTCGGGAATATAACGGATGAGCGACGCTCCAATAAGTGCGCCCGGGATCGAACCGATCGCCATCGCAATACCGGCAACAAAATCGACGTTCCCGTGCAGGGTTTGCGTGATAACGCCAGGAATCGCAAGGATCACCACCGCGATCAAGCTGGTGCCTGAAGCCTTCTTCATCGTGATGCCGAGCAGCGAGATGAAGAGCGGAACCATGAGGAAACCGCCGCCCACGCCCACATACCCCGAGGCGAATCCCGCAACAAGTCCGATCGCAGCACCAGTAAGGAGGCGCTTGGTCGTCATAGGTGCTTCGAGAGTATTCACGCTCTTTTGAACTTCATGGGCGATCGCCGTCTCGGTTGTTCTTGCTGGTGCGGCTTGGGTTTCTCTTACGTGAGCACCCTGAACTTGCCCTGTTCGTTCACCAGAATCTTGCCGACCATCAGGCATTTCTTCTGCTTCGTCGGCAAACTCCATGCGAAACCGCTGAAGCGTCGCGCGCATCGAAAGATCCGAATCGGTACGTTTGGGCATCTTGATCGCCTTGCGGAACATCGTGATAGCCGAATACGCAATGATGATCGCGGCACAAGCCATGATGGCGATATCGGGCGAATTCGTCGCGGCCAGCACACCAAGTGGTGAAGTGCACGCACCCGCAACGCCAGCGATCAGGCCGATCTTCGCAATGCACGTCTTATTCTTAAGGTGCGTGATGCAACCCGCAATAGAGGTAGGTACGATCGTGAAGAGCGAGGTTGCGGTAGAGACGATGGCAGAAAGCCCGAACCCCAAGCGGAAGAGCGGAATCATGAGCGTGCCGCCGCCAATACCTAAAAGGCCCGAGAAGATTCCTACGATCAGCCCCGCTACGATCGAAAAAGCAAACTGTTCTATCACGCTGGGCGCCTACTCACCATCAGCAAGGTTGAGGTGGATCTCCCCTGTTTTACCCGCGTCGAAGCTCGGCTTAGGGATCGAGACTTCGATCTCGCCACCAGCTTCACGCACGAGCGCCGCTTCGATAAGCGCCTGCTGAAGCACTTTGTCGTTTTCGGTTTGCGCCATGATCTGCATCCAGATGCGTTGGAACTCGAAATAGCGGTCGCAGTACTTTTGGGCATATTCGATCGCTTCGTTGGTAGCAACATGCGCCGCCTTGCGATACGCCGCGCGGTCGGGACGCGCCAAAGAACGCAGAAGCGCGGTTCTCTTGATGCGCTTTTCCAGCCCACGTTCAAGGAAGGGGCCGGGATAGGGCTCGAGCGACGAAGGCTTGATCTGCAAAAGGTCGATCTGCGACTGGCTGAATTCGATCTTGTAGTATTCGTAGATCCAACGGAAGATATCCTTACGGAATCGGTGTCCTTCGTGTCGTTCTTGCGGAGGAAGATGCACCAGATACCACTGATTGTCGAACCACACATCTGAACCATACATGCGCAGGTTGATGAGGTAATCAAGATCTTCGCCGCGCGGGATCCACGGATCGAACGGTACGCGCATATAAGCTTGTTTGTGAAGGGACAAGCAACCACCGCACACATGATTCGACCGCGAAAGGCGCGGACCCGACATGGCTTTGGTGATCCAGTTATTGAACGCTGAGCCCTGCTGCCAATAGTGGTTGTACCACTTGTTCTGGCTCATGGATAAGAAGCTGCCTTTAGCATTCAGGTAGTAGCCCGACTTCGCGAGAATAGGGATCTCACGACGGGTAAGTTTCCCCAAACCATACATAGCTTTTATCAAGAACTCGGGGTCTTCCACCACTTCATCGTCATCGAGGAAAACAACGGAATCGAAACCGAGGATGTTCGAAATGACCAACCCAAGGTTGCGCACTGCCGAATATCCGTGAACACCGATCTTGTCGGCAGTGTCACCAAAGCCCAGCTGTTCAAGACGTTGCTGAACGATGGCAGCTTCACTTTCGCTGATGACGAGCGTGTGCATCTGGGGGAAGCGATCGACGATTCCCTTTACCTTCTCAACTGCTTCGTTATGCGAAACAGTGATGATGATCTGGCCGAGGCCCTGTACTTTCTGCAGCGATTCCAAGCAACGCTCGAGCGTGCCGGGCGCATCAAGCGGAGTGGGATGATCGTAAATGCTCTCGGCAAGAGATTTATCACGATCGGCCGCAGCCTGATGAAACGTTGGGATGATGATCGCTGGGTTCATGAAGCTCCCCTTCAAATGTAGCGCCTCTATTGTAGCGCATGTAGCGATTTGCTGTACGAATCACCTACGCGCAAGACGTATGCAAGACGCCCGAAATGGATCGACGCGTTGTTCATTTCACGCCGCGATGACGCGGATGGCCACGTCGTTCGCGGATGCGTGCAGCTTCAACGCGTTTTGCGGCTACTTCATCATTTTCCTGTTTCAGGCGCAAATAGGAATCGAGGCGCATTTGCGAGAGCGCACCTTCTTCAACAGCCTCTCGCACCGCGCATCCTTGTTCTTTCGTGTGCGAACAATCACGGAACCTGCACTGCTGCGCGAGGTCTTCTATCTCACTGAAGGCTGCTTTTATGCCAGCTTCCGCATCCCACAGTCCTAAGCCACGGACCCCTGGCATGTCGACCACGAAGCCCCCTTTGGGAAGTGCGATGATTTCACGTGAAACAGTAGTGTGTCTGCCCTTGCCATCCGATTCTCGCACGGGCGTGGTGGCTTGAATGTCTTGCCCCACCAGCAAGTTCACCAAGCTCGATTTGCCAACACCGCTTCGTCCGATCAAGACCGCTGTCTTGTTGCCCTCTGCGATGAAGCTCCCCACTTGCTCGATAGAAGCAGGATCGTCCTGGCTCACCACGAACACCGCATCATGCCCTACGAGGCTTCGCACCTTGTCGATCGTTTCGTGAACTTCGGCGCTTTCGCCAATCAGATCCGCCTTGGTCAACACGACAGCCACCGTCGCGCCCGTTTCATGAGCTAACACCAATTCGCGTTCAAGTCGCTTGAAATTCACCTCTTCGGCTGGTTGCGCGATGAGCACTAGATCGAAATTGGATGCGAGCGTTTGCGGCAGCGCTCGTTCGGTCGGATCTTTACGCACGAACTTCGTCGTACGCGGATAGATCGCCTCGATGATTCCCTTTTCGTGCCCTGCGGGAAGATGGACTTCCACACGATCCCCGATCACGGCGCGATCGGTCTTGCGCTTCACCAAGCTGGTAGCGTGCTCGCAGCGGATCGTTCGCCCATCGGAAAGCGAGACGAGCGGATAGCCGCGATCGAGCTTGATCACGGCCCCCTCGTACCTATCACGTCCGTTTGGTTGCATGCCGGTTATTTTCTCCGTTCGCGCAAGAAAGAGTAGGTGAACAAGCTCAGCACGCCAAGGCCGACCGCCAAACAGGAAGTCCAAAGCACCGCATCATTGACTGGATGCTTGCGCGGCGATCCTTGCTTGACCACGGTCACTTCTTTTGCGTGGATGTCAGAAAGACCCTGGTGTTCGGAACAGCTCAAGTAGAAGGTGCCGCGTACTTGAAGGATCGTGCCGTCTGTGTTGTAGTTGCCGTAATTCTCGATGAGCTTTGCTTGCTCGTTGGTCATGAGGACCGAGACGAGCGAATAATCATCGGCTTTCGTGCTCTGCAGCGTGATCCAACAGAGGTTGGAATCGAGCTCGTCGTTGATATGGTCGCCCACCACTTCACCCGTCACTTGCACGGTTTGGGTGTCATGAAAAGACTCGGCGCCAGCAAGATCGGCGATATCGGTGTTGTAAAGAAACGAACTGTCAGGCATTTGGTTAACGTTGACGATGTTGCCGTTCGTGTCGACCGATTGTGTGGCAGATTCCTCTTCGTCAGCCCACGCCGGAAAAGCGACTGCGAACAAGAGCACCAAACAACACGCAAGTGCTGCCAACAAAAGAATAGGTTGCTTCACGCCAAAGACCTGGGCAGATCCTTGTTGCCCACAGCGTGCAACAGCACGCTCCTTCGCCGAAGTGCACAGGGTCTTCGCTCTCTTTTCGTTCTGTGTGTTGCGCCGTATCACGTGCTTCACCTATCGATCTCGTTTTGGTTTACGAACGGGTAAGAGCGAAGCAACGATCTTGACGACGAGCGCAATGAGCGTGATGAATTCAAGACGACCTGCCCACATCTCAAGGATATAGATGAGTTCGAGCGTTTTCGGCATGCCCTGCGTGGTGATGCCGAACGACAAGCCACCATTGGAAGCCATTGCCACGCTTTCCGCGATCGATGCGGTCGCGTCGTAGCCATGCGCGATACCGACGAGCGCGCCCACAACATAGGTGACCACGAAAAGCGTTGATACCGTCATGGCCGCTCGCGCGATCTCATTATTGAGCACCTGCTTGCCAATGTGGTGATAGACCACTGACACGCGGGCGGAATCCGGCGAAGTGGCTTCCTTGATCGAAGAGACGATCGACTTCACCGTAAGACCGATGCGTGAGAGCTTCATACCACCAGCAGTGCTTCCGCTCGAACCGCCAACCGCCATAAGGATCGCCAGGATCAGGATCGCACCCGAGGAGAATACGGTCAGAACCTGGTTGGTCGTCACGACCGAGAAGCCTGTCGTACTTGAAGCAGAGATGAGCATGAATACACCGCGGCGAATCATCGTAAGCAGATCGGAAAAGAGCGGCGTAGTGGAGAGGGTCGCGATGAAGATGATGCACATGAACACGAGCCAGAAGAATCCAGTTCGAATCTCGAAATCCTTGAAGAAGAGATCAGTCTTCCCACGAAGCACCGCAACGAACAACCCGAAATTGATCATGCCGAGCAGCATCAAGAGCATACAGGCGATCTCAAGGAAATAGGAATGGTAATACATGATGGACTGGCTGGTGGGCGTGAAGCCTGCGGTCATGAAGCCTGAGATGGAGATCCATAGTCCATGGAAGAATGCACGCACCGGTTCCATACCTGCAACGAAGCAGAACAGCATGAGCAAGACCGTTGCTATACCGATCACCGCCAGCGAGATCTTACTGATCAGGCGCGTGGTGGTGATGACATTGGGGACCACATGCTCGCTGCGACCTTCCGAAGAATACAACCCCGACGTTGATGAAGAAAGAAGGCCGAGCGAAAGCGCGATAACGATAAGACCCATACCACCGAGGAAGTGCATGATAAAACGCCACATGTTATCTGCGTAGGAAAGGTGCTCAAGATCCATGATCAGTGCGGCACCTGTGGTAGTGAGACCAGAAACGCTATCGAAGAGCGCATCGAGATAGCTCGCGAAGTGGCCCGACATCGCCAACGGAACCGACGCGATGAACGCGAGGAACATCCATGCGAAGCCGGTCAGCGCCATCGCTTGTTGGCGGGTAAGACGGCCAGGATCGACCTTGGCCATACGCAGCAACGAACCGATGGTAAGAGAGATGCCCGCGGCAAGGAAATAACGGGTTGCCGGTTCCCACTCCTGAAACACCAATGCGGTGATGAGCGGAATGAGCAAGGCAACTGTGAACAGCGAGGTGAGCGTCCCCAGATAATGAGCGATGATGCGAATGTCTTCGAAGGTAAATCGGGTCCACATCTTGGCGTCCGCCCTTAAGCCAGCACCGACGAAAACGCGCGCACGATAATGGTGATGAGATACAGAACAACGATGAACCCGACAACACTTGCAACAACAGCACCGATGCTGCAAATCTGTTCTTCGAGGTGTTCTTTTAGATTGACCTGTTTTCTCATGCGTTCATTCTAGTACATTTACTGCTTTGCGCCGCTACGATGTTCGCACGTGCACACGGGAGCTTATCGAAGGGCAGCGAGGCTCATCATAGAGAAACGGAACGCAAGTTCTGCTCGAGGAAAGTTGTCCTTAAAATGGGCAACGATGCGTTCATAAACCATGCGTGCGTTTTCGGCGCTCGCCCCGGGCAACAACACCAAGAACTGATTCGATCCCACTTTGGTAAACGGATCGCTCGCGCGAAGCGTCGCGGAAAGCACTTGCGCGACCCGTTTGGCGTTGATGACGCGGCGTGCTGTTTTGGTCGAAGGATTGCTGAACGAGATCGCGATGATGTGCGAGTCTTCTCCACTGCGCTCCATCTCACGCAGCCGTAAAAGAGCGATCTCGCGAAAAACAGCGTTGCTACACGCGAATGCACCTTCATCATCGTTGCTCTCAAAAAGGAAGGTGCGGATACCTTGTTCGTCCATGCTTTGCCCATAGAGTTCTTGAAGGGCGATCTCTCGCTGAGTCTCAAGTTCAGCGCTTGGCTGAATATCGTAGGTTTGGGAAAGATAGTTGGCGATCGTTTGATATTGCTCGAGCGCAGCGGTCGGGTTGGCATCGGCAAGATAAGCTTGCATGAGCAATAAGCTAAATTCTTCTGCGGCAGGATCGAATGCACAAACCTGAAGGCAAAGAGCCTGTGCTTCTTTTAATCGTCCCGCTCCTATAAGGGCAACGATGGTTGTCTTACATAAACGTTTATAGAGCGTGCGATAATAAACTGCTAGATTCGCGCACCAAGTAATATCGGTGGCATCGTCTAGAAAATCGCCCGTGTAAAGCTTACAAGTTTCAAGAGCGAGATCGATTCCTTCAGTATCTTCAGCAGAAAGAAAGTCTCCGATGCGACGCACATTGGCCTCGAAGATCTCTGTATCGAGAAGAGTCGAACGTTCGGGAGCCCAATAATAAAGGCCGTCGGTATGCTTGATCAGATCGCGCGCGTCATCAAAATTGGCTTCGCTGAAGAGCGCGCGTGCACGTGAAACATTGTTCTGCAGAGTGGATGCGGGATTGTTGCTCGTGACTTCTGGCCAGAGAAGATCGATGAGTTCTTGCGGTGAAACACCATGATCACGATTGACGATAAGGTAAGCCACGAGAAGCCAAAGGCGATGGGCGCGCCCCGAAAGACTCGCGGTGATCTCTGCCACTGGTTCGACCGAAGTGAACGTGTCGATGCGAGCAAGAGCGATTTCGGCGGTGGGCGCATTGCCTGATGCTGTCGTTATATCGCGCATCGCCTTCGCCTGAATTTGTGAGATCGAGAACGAGCCGAACATTTTGATGCAAAGCACATCATTGGTCTTTCGTTTTTTCGGATGTGCAGCCATCGTGTCTCTCTTACAGCATAGGTATCAGGTGCCCATCATTTTAATACTTTCAGAAGAGCACCCTTGCTCGTTTCGATCACTTTGTTTTTGAAACTCCAAAATACTTCGCCGTCTTTCTCGGGAACGCCTTCTGTTGTTGATCAGTCCTTCGCTCTTTTGGAGCGTTCTTGGTTGTTGAATGGCGCTCGGTTCGCTCGAGGTCTTGTCTCACAGGATTTTCGAAACGAAATGCGTGACACAGTTCTTGAAAGCCGATATTTCAAAAGTGCGCGATCGTTGTGCAACAGCGTAGGGACAAGAACGATCCGCATTCGATCACTGTCCCCGCGTCAATGGTTCTCCCCTTAAATCTGTTCCACGCAGATTTGCCCGTTGTATGACCTTGCAAAAAGTGAGTACGCAGCATCAAATCTTCGTCACTGCTTTTCAAGGCGATCGAATTGTCTCCAAGAGTTTCAACAACGAAAGATCATGATAGCTAGCATTCTATTCCGAAAGTGAAGTGCTTTGATAGCAACCTCTGATTTTGGTGCTAGCTCCTTTTCCCGAAGTTATTAACAGAGTGATTTGCAAGAGAAGGAGCGGAACTCTTGCAGGATGATGATCCTTTGCTCAAGAGAGCTCCGCGTTAGCTTTTGTCCTTGAAATACTGTCTTGTGTTCACATTCTTACCGTGTGCTGTCTGTATACGTATGCTTTGATTTAGAGCTTTTCCGTACCACATGACCTATTCTATCCTTTTCTCTCTACAGGTTCTTATTGTGTTCTCTTTCTCATGGTTCACTGCTTTGGTTTCACACGATCACACATAGGTTTTCATCGGTGAACACGCTGTGCTACAAGTGTGTTCTGCCTGTTTAAGGGCATAATGTACCTTCCATGAGTGCAGAAAACCATGCCCCCAAGAATCAAAAAGGCCCCCCGAAGGGAGCCTGCATCAACTGGCGGAAGGGGAGGGATTTGAACCCTCGTTACCTCGATTAGAGGCAAAACGGTTTTCGAGACCGCCGCATTCAGCCGCTCTGCCACCCTTCCAAGTTCCGCTTCTCACAACTAAATGCGTCGCGGAGTTTGTCAAAAGAAAACGCTCTCGCGAGCGCTTCTGGTAAAGACTTCGGTGCTCGATTTGGACTAACCCACTCGAGCTACCGTGTCTTAGCAACACGCCAGAAGGCGTGGGATTCACTGGCGGAGAGATGGGGATTCGAACCCCAGATACGCTTTTGGCGTATACACGATTTCCAATCGTGCTCCTTAAGCCAGACTCGGACATCTCTCCAGCTTCTCCGTGTAAAACAAGTTTTGCACGTGCGATGATAGATTATATACCAGTTTAATATTCACTCACAAGGGAAAAATAGCCATCTTGCTCAATAATCCGCAAAGGCACATTGAACAACTCCGACATACGCGCACTCGTAAGAAGCTCTTCCTTTTTGCCATCATCGAAGAGCTTACCTTCTTTGATCATGACAACGCGCTCGATTTCGGGGATGATGTCCTCGGGATAATGCGTCACTAAGATGATCGACTTTCCTCGCTCAACCAGATCGCGCATCGACTTTCTTACATAGTACATGCCTTCTGGATCAAGACCAGTCGTCGGCTCATCAAAAACAAGAACTTCCGGATCATGGATGAGTGCGCGAGCCAAAAGGATGCGGCGCGCCTGGCCGGTCGAAAGCGTCTTGATATCACGCTCGGCAAGATCTGCCACGCCAAGCATTTCCAATATCTCCATCACCCGTTGTTGCGATTCAGGAGTCACGCGATACATCTGAGGAACACCGAGCGTGCCGAAAAGACCGCCAGCAACGATGTCCTTCGCAGGAAGATGAACCGTGATCTGATCCTGCATCGTCGAGGAAACAACACCGAGCACTTTCTTCGTTTCTTGAAGAGTGGTGCGGTCATTCCCGCGGAAGAGCACGGGAGGGTTGTCGCGATAGAGCGGAAAATCTTCGCGCGTGATAAGGCGAATGAACGTAGATTTTCCCGCGCCATTAGGACCGAGCAAGGCAATGTTCTCACCAGAGTGCAATACAAAGGAGTCGACCTCTAAGATATTCTTTCCGTCCCGACGTACGATCGCATCAGTGAGTTGAATGAGTGGCGCTTCGTTCTTCACGTCTGTCATGCTTGCATACCTCCTGTTCTTCACGATCGCTCTCCATGATAAGCCTACTTTGCCAAAACAAAAGAGCGGAGACCATGCCTCCGCTCTTACTGTAGCTTTAGTCGGTATCGATCGACTTTGATTACTCGCTCTTGTTTCCGCCTTCGATGGCGCTCAGGTTAGAGCCTTCTTCACCGGGCTTATCAGAACCCTCCTGATTGCCAGGATTATTATCGCCCGAATCGCCTTCGGAGTTGCTACCATCTGAATTTTCGTCAGAATTGTCGCCTTCATATTTACTCAGATCGACGTTATAGGGAACATTGGCGGGCATTTCATTAACAACAACCTCAGATTCTTCCTTGTAGTGATTAAGCCACTCTTGGAAATCTTCGGCTTTCTTTTGTGATCCGTAAATTTTACGCATGTAGTCAACGATCTCTGAAGGATAGGCAGAAAGAGAAGTCGGATTACCTTCAATGTTGAGAACATCGGTGCAGAGGATAACATGAATACCGTAATCGCTTGCAGTAAGGGTGATTTGACCCTCTTCTATACTATCAAGAGCCTGATTGTAGGCATCAACATAATTGTTGATCGTATTCCAGCCTACATCACCGCCATTACGAGCAGAACCCGTATCGGTTGAGTATTGCTGAGCCGCTGTTGCAAAATCGATCTGGCCAGAGGTGAGCATGCCAACCACTTCTTCAGCCTTTGCAGCATCGTCCGCAGCAAACAGGATGTGAGAAGAACGCTTTGAACCATTGATCATGTCTTTATATTGGTTCATGAATTCAAGTAATCCCGCATCGTCGCTCGTGTCTACTTCTGTAATCACCTTATCTTGAAGAGCCCGAGAGGTAAGACCGATTTTGATTGAATCACGGTATTGATCTTCCGTGACACCAGACTGAGCAAGTGCATCTTGCCAAGCTTTATCGTTACTGTAATTTTTCTTCATCGCATCGACTTGTTCATCGATCTGCGATTGTTCGATCACTACTTCGTTCTCATCAGCAGCCTGACGAATAAGCTCCTGCTGCACATAATAATCGACTACCTGGCTACGTACCGACGCAGGATCTTGTGAACTTTCTTTAAGCCAGTTAGCCCAAGCTTCTTCTTCAGTAAGGTTCGAGCTCGTGCGGAAGTCTTCAATATATTTAGTAACGGTATCTTCTTCGATAGGTGTTCCGTTAACTGTTGCAGCCGTTCCGCCAGTAAAACCGTATTTCGAATTACAGCCGGCAAGCACCAAACAACAGATGACGGCAAGAATAAAAGCTGAAACTTTTAAAAACGTTGCTTTGAGCGTCATAGCGTTCCTTTACTTTATATATGGTTATGCACAGTAAAATACACTGCGCGAGTGCGCAAAACGATTGTTGCACATCTCGACTTTCTTGCGTTTGTCTGCACAAATGCTCCATTTTAAGAGCACTGTTTTCATATGCTCTTCATATATCGACACCTGGAAAGATGCCAATTTACTTATTCTTTTGCTCCTTCTTACGTTGCACCGAAGACAGCGTTCTTTTGCGCAGGCGAATATTTTGAGGAGTGATCTCAACTAATTCGTCATCTTCAATGTACTCAAGCGCTTCTTCGAGCGTGAATTCGATCGGAGGGGTAAGCTGGATCGCCTTATCAGCACCCGAAGAACGTTGATTGCCCAGCTGTTTAGCTTTTGCAACATTCACAACCATGTCGCCCTCTTTGGCAGACTCGCCGACGATCATACCCTCATAGCATTCCTCACCAGGGCCAACGAATAGGCTGCCACGCTGCTGGAGTGTATCGAGCGCATAGGCTACCGACTTTTCCGTTGCCATCGCGATCATCGAACCATTCTTGCGGCCGCCAAATTCACCGCGATATGCACCATACTCGCTGAAGTGATGGAACATCGTTGCTTCACCACGGGAAACATTGAGTAAGCGCGTGCGCAGACCCATCGTTCCACGACTGGGTATCTTGAACACAAGATGCGTCTGGTCGCCGCGCTGGAACATATCGGTCATTTCGCCGCCTGCTGTACCGAACACCTCGATGCACTTACCCGCATATTCGCTTGGAACATCGACTGTCGCTTCCTCGATGGGCTCGAGCAGATTGCCTTGGTCGTCCTTCTTGATGATCACGCGCGGGCGTCCAACCTGGAATTCAAATCCTTCACGACGCATCGTTTCCATCAGGACGGACAGATGCAAAAGCCCACGACCAGCTACTTCTACACCAGATTTATCCTCGGTTTCACGGATACGCATAGAGATGTTGCTCTCCGCCTCTTTGAACAAACGCTCCTTCAGCTGTCGCGCGCCCACGATCTCACCCTCGCGGCCAACAAGCGGAGAAGTCGAGGCCTCAAACACGACCGCCATCGTAGGCTCTTCCACTTCGATCGGGTCGAGCTCGATCGGGTTTTCACGGCTGGTGACCATATCGCCGATGTCGGCATCTTCCACGCCAACCACTGCGATGATGTCGCCAGCAGAAACCTGTTGCTCTTCTTTTTTACCAAGGGCATCAAAGGTGAATACCTGCTTGATGATGGTGTTGTATCGAGTCCCATCATTCTTGATCACGAGCACCTGCTCGTTTTTCGACATCGTGCCCGAGAACAAGCGCCCCACTCCGATACGACCAACGAAGCTTGAATGGTCGATCGTGCAAAGCTGCAGCGCAACAGGACCTTCTGGATCGCAGTCGGGTGCGGGAACTTCCTTCAAGATGGTATCGAGCAACGGGATCATGTTGTCGTTATCGTCATTCGGCTCATAACGCGCATAGCCATTCACTGCTGAAGCATAGATGATCGGGAAATCGAGCTGCTCATCGCTTGCCTCGAGCTCAACCATGAGGTCGAACACCTCGTCGACCACTTCTTCGGGGCGCGAACCGGGGCGGTCGATCTTGTTGATAACAAGCACGATGCGCAAACCCAGCTCAAGTGCATGACGCAGAACAAACCGTGTTTGGGGCATAGGACCTTCGAAGGCATCCACGATCAGAAGTGCGCCATCAGCCATATTGAGCACGCGCTCAACTTCGCCGCCGAAATCGGCGTGACCCGGCGTGTCGATGACGTTGATCTTCACATCTTTATAGGAGATCGAGATATTCTTGGACAAGATGGTGATGCCACGTTCGCGCTCTTGGTCGTTCGAGTCGAGCACGCGCTCTTGGACGTCCTGGTTTTCACGAAAGACGCCTGCAGTGTAGAGCAAGCGGTCGACGAGCGTGGTCTTGCCGTGGTCGACATGAGCAATGATCGCAACGTTACGGATGTTTTCCTGTCTCATAGTTATAGGTAGCCTTCTCTTGTCTTGATCGTGTGAACGATGGTGTTTGGTGTCAGACTGAACGCACAACGCGGGCTTACCTAGAGCAAACCTTCATGCGCGATTCAGCTTCCTGCACAAGCCTTTCAATAATAGTACCGTGCTCATTTACGTATGAATGAAGGAAAGATTTGGGCTGTGAAAGGTTCGCTCAAGAAATTATTCGGCGAATTTTACGCTATGCTTTTTCCTGTAATGTTTTCATGAGAAGGGGGAATCATGACGGTATACCAAGATCAATACCATATGGCCGATTTCACGTATGACGATTACGAAAAGATCGTCATCACACAGAAGGGTCCTATCTATATTTGCGCATTCAACGATGCAGGCAACTTGAATGCGATGTCCTACCAGCAAATGGCGGAATTCAATGACTTCCTTATTAAAGTACGCATGGATCCCGATTGTCGTGTGATTGTGCTGACCGGCGAAGGCTCGTCGTTCTGTGCAGGCTTCAACTTGAACGATCTCGCACTCGATCCACCTGAGGAAATGGGACGCACTCAACGCGATTTCTTCATCATGCAAACGATCTGCTCTGACCAGGTGGTGAACATGCGTGCATGTCCGCAACCGATCATCGGAGCGTTGAAAGGTCACGCGGTTGGTGGCGGCCTTTCCATATCTTGTGCTTGCGACCTGCGCGTTTTAGGTCAATCCTTCAAGATGCAGGCAGGATACTTGAATATCGGCCTTACCGGAACCGATATGTCGGGATCGTTCTATCTGCCGAAGATCATTGGGTTTGCCCGCGCGAATGAAGTACTCATGACGGCGCGGCGCATCGGTGCTGAAGAGCTCTACGACTGGGGCTTCGCAAATCGCCTGGTCGCCGATGAAGATGTGCTCGACACAGCACTGGAGCTTGCGGAGATGATGGTGAAGAACACCTCTCCGTTCGGCTTGCGTCTGACCAAAGAATCGATGCAGTCCTCTGTTGATGGCAATAGCTTCGATACGCAGATCAAGATGGAAAATCGCAACCAAGTGGTGGCAACAGAAACGCAAGATGCGTACCGCGGAACGCGCAAGATGAATCCGAAACTGCGCGAAGATGTGAAAGCTCACCCAGAAAACTATACGTTCAGCAATCACTAGATCTTGTAACCACTGAACATAGACACAAAACGAAAGAGCGGTTGCGAAACGTACCCGCTCTTGTTTTAGTGAAGCAAGAAAGTATTGAACATTTTCGGTCGCACTTTCTACGTAGCGGGCTTCCCTACGTCGGGCTTTGCCCTCCTTACACAACAGTCCACTGGACTGTTGCGCCCTCACGGGGTTCGATCCGTGTAAGTTGCCCAATAAAAAACGACCACCCAAATGGATGGTCGTATTCATGATGGTGGAGCATAGGGGGATCGAACCCCTGACCTCAGGCTTGCAAAGCCCGCGCTCTCCCAGCTGAGCTAATGCCCCAAAAAAATAGCAACTTCCGTTGCATACGCGATGGATCTATTGGATCCTCGAACTTTTATAATAAACACTCCACCGGCTAACTCGGCTCACGGTGGAGTGTTTATCCACAAAAAATGGTGGGCCCAAGCAGATTTGAACTGCTGACCTCACGCTTATCAGGCGTGCGCTCTAACC